>CESB01292039.1_pt1 | contig 15985 bp, 17 predicted proteins | sample 531071 | NCBI WGS metagenome assembly CESB01 (sample SAMEA2621259, study PRJEB7988) | marine metagenome | biome: marine biome (ENVO:00000447); feature: surface water layer (ENVO:00002042); material: "saline water (ENVO:00002010), including plankton (ENVO:xxxxxxxx)" | depth 5 m | reverse complement strand
GAGTAATGCTAGCCCCATCCCCTACTAAAAATTCAGAAGAAAAGCCCCAAGAATCTATTTCTCTAAAATCTAAAAAGAATACTTCTGAGAAAATTTTTGAGATGATATCTTTATATATATCTGGCGTGTCAGGGCTTGCTTTGCCAGTTTTATTTAATTGATTAATAAGTTTTTTGAGGACATCTATTAACATATTAAATTGACCCTCCGATAAATAAGGCGATAAAATCACATTTTGTATCATATTTACAGTTTCAAAAACCTTTGCAAAATTAAGAGGTATTTTAGCCCCTCCTGAATTAAATTGATAATTTATCAAACCAGTATTGACTGCATAGTTAACTCTAGTTTTTATCCTATTTGTTCCACCCACATTCGCTTTATAGGATAGATATTCACCTATTAATTGCTCCATCCTTTCAGCAGGTGCTAATGAGAGTCTACCCCAATTTGTCTGAGAAATGTCTTTTCTAGATAACAAACCTAGATATAAGATTTCTTCAGCACTACCAACATCTTGTCCTTGTTCGTTTATAAATCCTGGATGATTTTTAACAATAGCATCATAAACATCTACATTACTGTTTGGATTTTTTGCAATAGTAAAAATTAGACTATTTGTTGCAAGGGGGTTTCTATAATTTTCAGGGTCAATAATTGCAATCTGTTCTGCCATAGCCGCAAGTGCAGCAGGATGTGCTAAGGGTGAAGCAGCCAATAGATTACAAACCATTGAATCTCTAGACCTAATCAATCTCCCTAAAGCCATATCTTGATTCCAAATATTTGCATTTTGGGCTAACTCTCTTCTAATCCTAATATCTACATTTTGTCTTGAAAGTCTATTGCAATCTGAATAACTGATTGTTGGGCTAGCAGCCAATTCCATTTCAGGACCAAAAATTGCTTGGTCTAAATCTACAGATTGCCCTTCCATAATCAATTTAGTATAATTGATTCTAACACCATTTTTACCCATAGTGTCTGCCCAACCCTTGTAAATATAAGGGGTTCTACACCTTGTCTTATACTTTAAGAAACCAGAATCTTTTAGAATTAAACCAATTGCTGTTGCTACTTGAAGACCCCAAACTTTGTTTGAAGGATAAACTCTTTTCTCAACACCAATATCAAAAACTCCTTTTTCATCATCTCTATTACCCCATCTTAACAAAGTTCTACCTTTTAAAGTAGCATTTTGCTTATCAGGCCAGCCATCAGTTTTTTTATCAGCCTTAAAAATATAAACTATTGCATTTCCATGTTCAATATCGCTATATGGTCCTCTATTGTATGCTCCATTATAATTTTCACAAGAAGTTCCCGCCCAAGTCCTTCCTGTTGATTTTGTAGCAACTAATACAGGGTCATTTGAAATAACTAAGTAATAATTTCCACTCGCTGAAACAGGCCAAAGACTAGCATTCGGTTTTATTTGATTTAATCTTTTTTGAGCATTTTTATCATGTCCAATCTTCTTAATAATATCTTTAATATCAATCGTTTTTTCACTACCGTCTGAAAGTTCATAAATCAATTCTGTTGGTTCATAGACACCTGCTCCGAAGTAGTAATTGATTTTTTCTTCCTTTGGTGTATCTTCTTTTGACTTCTTGGATTCCTCTTCTACTTCTGCATCGGGAAATTCTAATTTAATCATCTTTAACATATCGCCCTTAGTTTTGTTTTTAAGAGATGCAGTTTCGCTTGCAATTATTGGTCCTAATTTTTTAGCGACATCTTTAGGGTTGATGTCTGAGAAATTAGCAGTAATATATCCCATTACAGCACCAAAAGGAGCAGACTTGTTTAATTTATAACTCATTACTAAAATGGCTTCTTTAATTGCATCTTGCTCATCAACACCGCTCCTAGTTTTAACCTTATCTCCCTTTTTACTAGGGTTTGGGTCTTTAGAAGTTAATAACTCATCTTTATTAATAATATCTAAAAATTCCCCAAGCATTTGTAATCTGTCATCAATAACCTTTCTATCTTCAATAGTAACTAAGTATTCTCCAATTATTTTATCAAATACTCTATAACCTACCATATCATTGGCCTTTTTCTTGTTTGCAACCCTAACTTTTAAAGCATCCCTCAATAAAGCAGAATGACTTCCTGTAATAGTCCTTTGCCCAACAGATTTATAACTTTTAACTACATCCTTATGCCATGCATCAGCATCTGTGTAAATATCATCTTCCATTGTATAGGTTTCAGTTTTTTGATATGTAATATGATACTTATTCTTAGAAGCCATAATTTTGATTTAGTTAAACGGATATATAAAACTTATTACTTCCTTATCAATTCAGGGGGTGGATTCATAATTGTGTAATATTCAGAATACTCTTTTAATCTCTCATTCTTTATCTTTACTGCCTTAGCCATTAGCATTTTATCAACGCTATTTTTAATTACAAAATAAACAAACCTGATAGGAACATTAATTTCATCTAATATTTTAGACCTAGCAAATTCTAAATCCTTAATTTTAAGCGGAGTTTCCATTTCACCAACTAATTTAAATTTATCTAAGTCTTCTTGGGATTCACTAACACAAACTTCTAATAAAGTTTTTGTTAATGGTATGTTTTGGCAAGAAATGTAATTATTGGCCGAATTTGATAGTAAAGAACCTAAGCAAATTCCAACTAAATTTGTATTCCACATATTTAGTTCATCAATAGTTTCCATAATTACTTTATGAGATAAAACAGCATAGTTCCCTTGAGAAACCATTCCTGATTTTACAGTATATGGTAAGTCCCAAGAATCTAATAGAGAAATTATTTTTTCAGTATTACTTCTTTTAATGTAAGCCTTTGTTATCTGTTTTAAAGCACTATTGTCCCAACTATATCTCCAACTAGGGATTGGTTTAGTTTTTGAATCTACTTTCTTGTCTGTAAAAACAAATATATTATCAAATGTCCATTTATCTGCCTTAATAATTATTTCATTACCTTCGTCATCTTTGCCTTTTTTATCTCTTTTTCTTTTAGATTTAGGGATATGTGAAAACAAATCATTAGTTTTAATTTTACCTTCTATCCTTTCTGTAGAGGTTCCAGTATGTTTGTCAGCAACTATATTTACATGATAAGGTCCAGAAACTTCAAAAGATTTAATTTCCCATAATTCATTTTCCATATGTCTTTCTTTATCGTCCCAGAATTTCAACATAATTATTTTATTATTTTGAATTTTATCAACTATTGGATAATCAGCGATGCCTTCAGAATACCAATTGTTTGAAGCATAAGGGGCAAACTTTCCTTTCTTGGTATTTCCACCTCTCCAATATCCTATCCAACTTTGAGCATTATTAAGATATCCTAAAATTTGTTTTCTTCTTTTAACTCCGCTTATTTTATCATTAGGTCTTTTCAATAATTCATTTAATCTATTGATATTCACATCTACTTCTTTCCTTAAAACATTATTAGTTAATCTCCAAAAGTTATCAAAAGATTTTTGAGAAAGATTTGGATTGCATAATACTTCTACAGGATAATCTCTGTAAAGCATATTTAATAATTTTTGACTAGTATTTGGATTTCTAGCAACATTAACTGCATATTTAGGATTTTTGCTTAATTTTTCTAACAAATCAGACGCTGTTGCAGGGTTCTTAGAAAGTTCTAATTCAATAATTGGAATTAATTCATCCATACTACCTCCATATCTATTACTAATTTGAGGCCATTTATTTAATAAACAATCTTGAATATAATAAGGAATATATTTATTTCTACATAATCCACCATCTTCACCATTTAACCCAGCCGCAACTTCACCAAGAATGTAAATATCTTCTGTGCTATCATATAATTCAAATGCGTCTTTAGGAGGTTTTTTGAATTCTCCAGAATCATATAAATCTGTTAAAGCCATTTTCAAAACAATATCTTCAAACTTCTTAAAATATTTGATATCTCCATAAATCCATTTTGATATAATAGGTATGGTTAATTCACTAATATATTTATCACTTTTCAATATAGTTGAAAGAAGTCTTGAGTGGATTCTATCTCTTTTAATAGAATTAATTTCATCATAAGGGAGGAAAGAGTATAAAAATGCCCTAATAGGTTTTTTAGTATTCTCAAAAGCATAATCTAAAATTCTTTCATCCCAATAAGATGCAATATTCCTCTTATCATGAGATTCAGAGCCTCTACACTCTAATGTAAAATAATACGGGTCAATTGAATATTTATCTTTATCTTTCCACAATTTATCATAAAAAGATTTATTCCTAATATATTCTAAAATCCTACCAGATTCAAACACTTCAGGATAAATTAAATAGACATGATTTATCACTCCTGAACTTTGCCTGTCCTTTTTTAGTAAAAAGGTATCTACACTAGCATAATTAGGGAATGAATAATCAAACCTATCAACTCCTCCATACCAGCCATAATGCTTTACATCATAAATAGGTATGCAAATAGAATCACCAATCATTTTGGAGGTTTTTGATACTAATGAAGAAATAAGCGGATATTTATCGTGATATTCTGAAATAGTTTTCCAAGAATATAAAGAATTTTTAAATTTAACTAATAATTTAGTATAATCCTTAATTGTTAAATATTTTGCAAATATTAAATTACTGACAAACAAAGAAGTGTATATAATATCTATTTTTCTTTCCATAAGGAGTCCATCACTACCATCTTTTAATTCTAATTTATAAGGTGCTAAAATAGGATTTATACCTTGATATTCTTTATCTACTTCTGATTTAAAACCTTTTAGAATATTGCTTTTTAATTTTTCTGCATCAAATGATTTTCTATTGAGGAATTTTGAAATTTCATCAGATAAAACATTTTGAGGCAACATAGAAATATTAGTTTCAGTAGGATATAATAAATGGTTGTAAAGATAAAATACTTCTTTAGCAGTCATTCCATTGGTAAAGACAGGATGTTTTTTAATCAATTTTACATGAATTTCTTCACTAGCATTTGGATGTCTTGAAATAATTTTACAGATATTATTTGCAATTTTAGTGTAATCATTAGCCTCTGGTTCAATATGTTCTAAATTATCTAAAACATAATTCATAGCCTCAACGCTGGCAATTGGAGAAGCCATCATTAATGAAACTATATCTTTATCGTGAGTTTGTAATAACCTATTAATCCCTTTATCGTTTTCAGGTATCGCCCAAATAGTATGGTTCTTTGCCAATAATAATTTAACCTTTCTATCAGTTGCAGGTTTCGTCAATCTATTAAAATCATAATAAGAAATATTTGGATTTTCAGCAACAATTAAATCTGGGTTAAAATTCATTTGGTCAATTTTTGTAAAACAAGAAGTGCTACTTGTATAGGTTAAATTACCAGTTCCAGACCCCACATCACAATGTCCTTTATAATAATAAGGAGTTCTTAATTTAGTGTAATTAAACAATCCAGCCTCTGCTAAAATCATTGCAATTGCCCTATTTGAATTTGCTTGATATCCCTTCCTACCATTAGAAGGATAATGCCCTGGGTCAATTCCTCCCCCTACATCACCCTTTACATTTTCTTTGAAACCCCACTTTACATTACTCCTACTCAAAAGAGTTCCTACGGGTGCAGCATCTACTTTATTTTGCCAACCACTTCCTACTGATTGTTTATAAGGCCAACCCTCACAAGGCCTATCTCCTTTAAAAAGATAAACAATTAAGTTTCCAAACCAAACATCACTTACAGGACCTTGAGGATAATTTCCTGCTGAAGAATAATTCTCACAGGATTGGCTACCCCAATATCTAGTAGTAGATTTACACATATTTAAGAAAGGGTCATTACTTAATACCATATAAAATTTACCACCGCCTGATTGAGGCCATTTAGCACCTCCAGGTTTTAGTAAGTTTAATTCTTGATAAGCCTTTTTATCATGCTTCATTTTCTTTATTAAGATTGAAAGCGGAATTGCATATTGTTCATCTTCAATGTCAAAATAAACAACTTCAGGTTTTAGATTCCCTCCGCCAAAATAATATTGTAAAGATTCTTTAAGCCTTACAGGTCCAGTCTTTTCCTTGTCTAGGTATTTTTCATAATCTGGAAATTCCTTTTCAAGAATAGATTTAGCGCCATCATCTCCTAAAGCCCTAATTTCATTACCAATCATTCCAATCCCTTTCCCTACTAAGGGGCCAACCTCTTTAGCCCTTAATTTCATAAGTTCAGGATATTTATTTACTAATCTACCAATAACTTGTCCAGCCTTTACCTTTCCTTTAGCAGCGTTGAAAGAAATTAATACTGCTAATCTAACTTCATTTTCTAAATCTAATTTAGAAATATCTACTTCAGTTTCAGAAATGTCTGGCTTAACATCTTCATCTCTAGGGTCATAATAAATAAGTTGCTCGTCATTATTTAAATAATTCAATATTGAATTCAAAGTATTTATTTTCTGGTCAATTACTGTTTTATCATCTATGCTAATGATATATTCACCAATGATGTCTTTAAAAACCTTTCCATATCCGTAATCTCCTTCAAAAACATTTTTATTTTTAATTCTTGATTCTAAAGCAGAATATAAATTATCTCCCGTTTGGCAACCTCTCTTAACATTAACTCCTGATTTTCTATCTGCATGATTGTAATTATTTATATTAGAAATGCTATCTACAACATGCTTAAACCATGCATCGGCATCATTCCAACTATCTTCAGGCATATTATGAGATTTTACCTTTTCATATGACACAATGATATTAGACATATTAATCAATTAATATCCCCGATATATAAAATTAACTATTAATTCAACCTTTTAAAGATGGTAGGGCCTCTTCCATTTTTAATAACTCTAAACTGTTTGTCATTTCTAAATTTGACAGACAAACTCTTTTTAGTAGGTATTTCTTTCCTTCCATTATCCAACATCCTATTAATAATCTGTTCTGCAGTTAATTCCTCACCAACTAAAATAACAGATTTAGCAGCCTCAAAATTAGTAGGTTTAGTCCTCATATTAACCTCTCCTTGCTACAAATGCCTTACTATTGGAATTCTGTGAAACATCCCAAGAAAATTGAATAATACCTTCAGAACCACCCTTTACCGCCAAATAATTCTTAGCAGTAGATAATGCATTAGTTACTTCAGATATGGTGTATGTATTTTCACCAACATAATCAATAGGGTTTAAAGAACATTCTTCACCATTCAAATTAAGTTCAATTAAACCACCCTCAGTATCACAATTAAAATTTAACATACCATCTTCAATAGAAACATTAAACATTAGTGATTTTCCACAAGCCTTCAAAAAATCTTTAATTTGTTTAGCAACAATAGTTGCAGTATAATCATAAGAAACAATTAGAGAGGGGACTCTACTTAGTAATTTAGAATCAATCAATTTAATTTGCCTAGTCAATCCATTAGCCCTTAAAATAATCACATCAGAACCTTTATCATAACTAAAGTTAAGAACGTCTTTATTCTTAAGCGTTTTAGTAACATCCCAAATCCTTTCAATGATAACTCCTAATTCCACAGGCGTTTCGCAACTGTAAGTCAAAAAATCATCAGATTTAATACTAAGTTCTAAAATCTTAAATCTATTTAAATCTGAAAGCCTAACAAACAAGCCGTCTGAGTCAAATATAAATATCGCTTCTTCATTGAAATTTGAAACTGCCTTAACAACCTCTTTAATCAATGAACTTTCTATTTCAAAATTTACTCCCATATTATCCAATTCCTTAATCACCTATTTAACCTTATTCATTCGGTGTAATCTGGGTGCTTATCAGGAGGGTTGTCCTCAAACTCAATAGTAATCTTATCGTCTTCCGATTCAGGGGTAATATCTTCAATAGTCATTCTATAAATCTTATCACCTCTCTTTACCTTTGCAACAACCCTTTCTCCCTTAGCAATCTTATTCTTAACATCCTCATGATTCAAAAACTTTTCAAGAGTATCAACATAATGCTTCAAACTCTTTCTCCAATTATATGGACTATAAGGATTGAAACCATAAGGATTTCTATTTTTCTTTTCCCAATCTCTAGGCCCGCTTGAATTTCCAAAATACCATTCAGTCATATTTTGAATAGGATACACCGACCTATATAAAAGTATGCCTTTTTCGTCTGGTCATTTAAATTCAAAAGGATTAGTAGAAACCCAATTAACAAAAGGAATCATATGGTATAATGGCATAATTCCTATTTTATGTCTTGGAGCAACACTTTCCCAATCAGGTAAAATCCCCTCATCCTGCATATATTCAGCCGCACCTTGTGCATAGGGAACTACATCAAATAAAACTGGTTTTGGAACAGCAAATATCCCAACCTCCCAATCCATGTCTTCTCCCCCATATGTCCATCTCATACAATAAAAAAGTTTAGCATTCCCTTTTGAATCTTTAATATAATAGTTTTTGTTTGCACCACCAATAATATTTTGGTGTAACTCAAGATTAACAGGTTCTCCTTTTACTTTACTATATACTTCACTAATATCTTTTAATTCTACTTCACTTAAAACCAACGTAAATGTATGGTAATCATAATTTAAATCCATATGGTTATAATTATCAGGAGTTGAAGAAAGTAAAACATACGGAGGCTTTAGAGGTTGAGAAAATTTATGTTTATCTTTAGACCACTGATTTTTCACGTGACCTCTTAATTGTTGCCAATTAATTTGCATCCACTCTTCATAGTTATCATTAAACAACTCTTGTAATTCTGCCGCATCATATGAATCTAATGTTTTAACAGTTCTCTTACCCCATATTTCTTCAATATTATTATCAATCCAATGGTAAAAAACTCCTGAAGCACTCCATTTTTTGTAATTTTTATTTGTAAGAGTAGGGTCGTCATAAAGATTATATGTTGAATTTATAATTGAAGGATTAGTTACAAAAAGTTCTACCTTTTTTTGTAATTCTGCCATGTTTTTTGATTTATGATGTAATTGATATCCAAAAGCGTGAGCAAACTCAAGCAAACTGTTATAAAATTGCTCTACTATATAATTACCAGAAATATCTTTAAAAGAGCCATCATAAGGTATATGTTCATAGGCTCTATTTAATTGGCTATACCTTTTATGAATTCCTTTTATCTTTTCATTTTCTAAACTAAACACCCTTTCAAAAACATCCATAAAATATTGTTTAGTATTAGCCAGATAATCTAGACCTTTTATAATTTCATCAATTTCTTTTTTAGCATTAGTTATTGTATAATGTCTGGTTCTAAACAAAGAATCAAACCCTAGATTCGTAAACATTTTAACATCCAAAGGAGAGTAGTTATGTTGATTTTTTGGTCTTATAAACTTAAGTAGATTACTTGCAATATCTGTAAATATAAATGGTATTGGAAATTTAGGAACTCTAATTGGTTCTGAAACTACATTTATCACTCTTTCACCTCCATTGGATTTTTTACAGGCCAATTAATAAATGATATGCTTGATTCGCCAATAATTTTTCTCATATACTTGGTTGTAGGCTGCCCAAAAATAAAATACATCGGAACATCAGGATTGACAAGCGCCATAGCCACATTTCTTGCAACTTTATTTTTTATAATTTTATATTCTGCTTGAACTTGATTTACTCTTTCAATACTCAGCGGTTCACCATCTGCTAAATCTCTAATCAAGTTCCACTCATGAGTCCTTTTTATTAATCTATTCGCAAGGGAATTTATTTTAATCAAATCTCTTTTTAAATCTTCGTAGTTTTCCCAAATTACTTGTCCACCTGGATTGCCAACTTCCAACACTGTAAATATGTTTTCTAAAGTTAAAATTTTAACATCGTCCCACCTTCTATCAAAAGCCAATATATGAGCCCATTTTTCTGGGAATCCATTATCCATTAATCTTTTCTTTGTAGCAGATTTAACAGGCATTACTCTTTCACCTCCATAGGATTTCTTAGCGTCCAATTAAGAAATGAGATTTTACTAGTTTCACACCAACTTTTATTTTTCTCAGCAGTAAATAATAGTGCATTCCAAAATACACCCTGCAAATCAACTAATCTTACATATGACTTATAATATTCATGACAAAGCAACATACATCCGTCACTTTTCAATTCTTCAGGATAATCCTTGTAAGATTCTTCCCATACTCTATCAGTCCTCCTCCAATGCGGTCCTTCAGGATAGAAATTTACTTTATTAACTGGAAAAGGTGTATTATTTTCCCAAGCAGATAAAAAGTTAGAAAATCTTGTGGAGGTGGAGGAAGAGATGGATTCGGAAAATGCACCAATATCCATATGTTTCATTATTAACAATGGAAGTCCCGAGGAGTCTTTTGGCAAACCATTAAAATACCATTCAGGAACTCTTTCAACAAGATATTTTACTATTTCTTGAGGAAATTCATCATCATACCTAGTCCCGCCCATTGCCTTGGAGAATCTTCCTGCTTTCAGAGTTGAAGGAGTATCTAAAATATCTAGGAATTCCTCTTTGGAGTTCCACCACACCCCCCTACCCCAATCATAAAATTCATCTAAAAAAGGATTTACCCATAAGTTACCCATAACTCCCATTATTCCTTCACCTCCATAGGATTTTCTGTAACCCAATTTATGAATGAATATTTTTTAGTTTCATCAACATTTAAAACAAACAAATTAGGAGGAAACCACCAACTATGATGGTAAAGAGACCAATGAAAATTATCCGTCCACGAATCATTAATCTCATTATCTTCCCAATAACTAAATCCACCACCTCTCCAACCTTTAAACCTTGACATTTTAAACGCAATATTTGATAATCTAAGTGTTAGGTCGTCATGGGTATCTCCGACTCCTCTTATAAAATTAAGAACATCAATTTCTTCTATCGGGACTCCGTTTTCTAATTGCACACCAATATAATTATAAAACTTAGTAGAGGTAGGGCCACCACCTACTGCTTTAGTAGGAACTCCCGCCTCTTCATTAAGAGCCTTTATAAATTTATAATTTTGATTGTCTTCAGTTTCTGTAATAATTTCTAAAAATCTTGCAAAAGAAATATTATCATAAACACCCCCTTTATTCAAATACCAATTATAAATTTGAGGATTTACTATAACTCTTGGGAAATCAAAAAAATTAATATAGACGCTAGGACAATAATGTGAAATATATGACTCAACATCAGAATGAGTTTCCTCCCACGATTCAAAATCTAAATCATTAAAATAAACCCTCCCCCTTTGTGCTTGTTTCTTGGAATGCTTTTCCACCTCTTGCTCTTTAGACGCATCTGGTCTTGAAAAATCTAATTTATAATCCATTTTAGATTTATTTTCAAACTGTGATGAAATAAATTCATCAAATGTCATAACAGCCATAAGTATAAATTGCTTAAACAACTACTTAATGATTATGCAAAAGATTCACCACACCCACAAGAAGAGGAAGCATTAGGATTATTGATTTTAAACCCCCCACCCATGAGTTTATCTACATAATCAATTTCAATCCCATTCAATAAATGACTTGATACTTTTGGAATTAAAACTCTAAAACCAGATATAATTAATTCTTGACAATCAATATCAGTTTCTTCAACTATTTGTAAATCGTAAATATACCCAGAACACCCTCCTGACAAAACACCCACTAGAAGCGCCATATCTAAATCACTTCCAAAAGCACTTTTTAACATTGAGGCTGCAGTTTCAGTAATTTTTAAATTTACAGGAACACTCTCGGGGGTGTTTATCTCAACTAATTCTACAACTCCGCAAGTTCCACAATCCATATTATCTCAAATTTAACTAACCTCAAACTACTATTTAAGATTTTTTATCTACAATGACTTCTCTATCTGCAGTAGTCCCCCACCCTTCTTTAATAAAACCTTCAACTTTATTAACTTGAGTATGCCATCTCTTTTTATCATCAACTTCTTTAGCCTTTTGGATATTAATTATAAAATCTTCTAAAGAATTAAAGTGATTGTATAATATTTTAGACCTATCAATAGTAATTCCTGGAATTAAACTCATTATATTATGGTATTTATTTCTTGAAGACTTAACAACAGTAGTTTTTCTAACTAACATTTTATAATCCCCAGATTCAATTCTTTTTACCAAACCTTCAATATATTTTATAGTATCATTTTTACTATCTGTATAAATAACAGGAATCGCCTCAACACTAATCCTATTTAAAAAAGTTTGCAACCCTTTAATTCTTGAATAGTTTTTACTCTTTCTCCAAGTATAACTCTGATTCCATTTACCTTCAATAATCAAAATACAATCATCATAATTTTCAATCATTCTTGATATCTGGTCTTCCAACCTTTTACTTGACCAAGAAGTGTAAGCATCGTCCCAAGTCTTCCTCTCTAAAATAACCTTCTTGCCTTCTACTTGAATTAAAAAATCACCCTCCTTCAAAGGATATGATTCAGAATCTTTGATAGATAAAAAGTCATCAGGTTCGTGGGTGTCAATCTTAACCTTCATAGTTATTATATATTTGTTAAACTATTTAATACTAAACTTTATATAGGTAAAACACAAGTGAAAAAATCATGAGTAAATCGTTGAGCGACCATCAAGATAGTCATCACTATACTTACAATAGGTCTTGGCAAGAAATTGAGAATATGTTAGACAAGGCTGAAAGGATTTCTAATATTTGGGAAACTAAATATTATGAAGCAAAAGAAGTAGGTAATAAAAAACAATCAATTAAGTGTGCTAGAAATATGAAAGCACTAGAAGGAGTTATTAAAACTCTAAAGTGGACTCTTGGAGATAAAACTATTGAGCACCCTCTAAATTAATTACTCACCGATAAACTCGCCTAATACAGGCATAGTTGTTTCTTCTTTATAACTTAAACAGTAAATAAAAATTCCAAAATCCATAGTAGTATAATAATTCATTTTTATCCCTCACAAACTTGGTTCAGCATCAAAAGTTTCAACTTCATTCACTTCTAAATCTTCAATTTCACTATCAAAGTGTTGATAGCACTTAAATCCTACTTCCTCAATAGCCCTAACTAAATCAGACCTAATAGTTCCTGCATCTGCAAAAATAGTCCAGTAAAATTCAGAACCATCCCAGGGGTGATTTTCAAAATTAATTTCTAATTCATTAAGAACTGAAATTATTGAATCTGCGTGTTGCTTAAATGTTCCGCCAAAATCCGTATCATTTACATATTCAGTCACATCTTTCCAATAAATGCTAGTATTTCCAAAACCCATGAATAATTGCACAATATCGTGCCTATCCCACTTCTTTAAGGTTTCAACATAAGGTTCTAAAGCCTTTTTTAATACATTTGTAATATCGCTCATAATAATCAATTATCTATATACCTATATAAGGCTTTATTTATTCTTTAGAAGGTTTTAGAATTCCTAAACCATTACAGGCAGGACAAGGCATATCAATACAATAGCCACTACCATCACATTGAATACATTTTTGATTACTCATTACCTTCACACCAACCTTCAACTTTAATTATAAGGCTGTCTAGGCTACACAATGCACCTTCATAATCTTCATCGTGGATTTTCTCCTTAATGATAGAAAGTAATGCAATCAAAGGTTTATCCCACATTGAAATTCTATTCATAATATCACCATCAACGAAATGTAATCTTGTTAAACCTCAGAAGTATCTTAATCTTCTCCATAAAAATTATCTAGAGATGTTTGTTTTTTTTCTTGCTCGTCCGAAATCTGAATTTCCTTAGTTTCTTCCAACAACAAAAGCCTTTTATCAAGTTCAACCATTTTTTGGATAATTTCATCATGCATCTTTAATTGCATATTGAATATAGTGTCAAAGTGATTATAAAGCCACCAGATTGCAATAAAATAGAATCCAATACTAATCAAAAGATAAATTGTTGTGCTAATCATATTGTTTGATTAACACATTACATATATAACCTTTGTGTATATTAAAGAAAGGTTTAAATAACGGATTGAAATATATATTATTATGTCTTCAAGAAGGTTTGGGTTTAGAGATGCAGATTTTAGCATAAATGAAGAAGATAGTGTTTTTGGGCCTAGAAGGTTATATAACAGAACCGATGAGGAGATTGAAGACATGATTGAAAGAGTTATGACTAGAATGCATGAGTTGAAAAGAATCTTTGAAAGAGCGAGAGGGAAGAAAGAAAGAAGTGCTGCGATGGAGGCTGCAAGAAATTGGAAAGCCTTAGAAGGAGTCAATCAAGCACTTAGGTGGTGTTTAGCAGAAGAAGGCGTAGCACACCCTCTATATTAATTCCCTTTGAACGGAAGTGTAATGATTTTCTTATAATCTAATATTTTATCTCTGTAATTTATTTCATCCTTTATAAAATATTCGTCTGGAATATTATCTAATTCTCCGTATTCTTCTATTATCTTTTTAGCCTTCGCAGGGCCAATACCATTCATTCCAGGAATATTATCGCTTGAATCTCCAGATAAAGATTTCCAATCCACATAGTTTTCACAAGGGAGTCCTGTTTTTTCATAAACCATATCTTTAGTAATCTCTTTAGTAAAATCATGCAATCTAATATTTTCATGCCAATTTAATACCTGATATAAATCAGAATCTTTAGACATCACTACTACTTTTTCGCCTCTTCTTAAATGTCTAATTGATAACTCTGCTAATAAATCATCTGCTTCTTTATCTGCCTCATATTTTGATTCCCAATCCAATCTCAACCTATCTGGATTAATTCCTATATTTCTTATTTTATCCCTGACATCTATTCCTTTATGTTTTGTAGCATTTATTCCTGCCCTATTTTTTTTATAATCTTTGTATATTTTACCTCTACCTCTTCTACCGAATATCCCATCATAACAAACTATAACTTTATCCATTTCCCCCATATCCTCCATCTTCATATGTAAATAAGTTAAATCATATTCAAATATCCTTTTACAATTTTCTAACATTTCATCCTCGCTACAATTTCCTGATTTAAAATGGTTCACCCACCAATTCATATTTTTTCTTTTGTTTTTAGAATAATTATGTTTTTGAAATCTCCCTACAAAATATCCTCCATCAATTAAAAAGGTTGCCATAGTTTAAATACCTTTGTCTAACTACATAAGACTTTATATATCAAGTTATTTAATTATTATTTATGGACAGTTCTAATTACATTAAAGGAACTAATCAGAAAAGAAATTCTATCCATAAGGGAATTTCATATGATATGGACATATATCCTTATTATATCTCAGACCCTATTTATAAATCTTATTTTAATTTTAATAATGTTCCAAGGTTGCCCAATAGTGGTGCTGGAAGGGTTGGAAGGGTTGGAGGTTGGGCAATTCCTCCAAAATCAAAAAAGGTATTAGCACCGCAAATATTAGTTATGAATTTGAATACATATTTTAAAGAGAATCAATATGATTATGATGTCCTTAATTCAAAATTATTTAAAAGCAATTTGAATCTATTTATAAAATATCAAGAAAAAATGGTTAAAAATAAAATACTGAAGATTAATAAATCTGGATATGAATTTAATGATAAGGCTTATAATTTCTACCTTGAATACAAAAAAACTATTACTGAATTTTTAACACATAAATATAAAAACCAATGGTGGGAAGAGAGTATAGATGATTACGAGTTAACGTTTGAGGACTTTATGGAAGATAGGTGGGGTGATTTAAAATATGAAGATAACCCATTTATAGAATATCCTAAAAGAATTTTAAAATCTCTCCCTATGTTTTTATTATTCCCTCCTTCTATAATGTTAGTAATGTTTTCAAAGTTTAAATTAGAAGCATCTTATATGGCATTTAAACAGAAAAACAATCTTAAATTTTATTATGATTATTTAAATTTAAAAAAACTATTAAACAACCATACAAAAAACATAATATTATCAAGACCTAATTCCATCCCTAGGGTGGATTACAGCGTAAATGAATATTTAGAATCTAGTGATGAATTACTATCTGGT
>CESB01072875.1_pt1 | contig 16441 bp, 18 predicted proteins | sample 531071 | NCBI WGS metagenome assembly CESB01 (sample SAMEA2621259, study PRJEB7988) | marine metagenome | biome: marine biome (ENVO:00000447); feature: surface water layer (ENVO:00002042); material: "saline water (ENVO:00002010), including plankton (ENVO:xxxxxxxx)" | depth 5 m | reverse complement strand
CTAATAGCTCAATTGGCTTGATTTATGCACTGAAAAAAATTTTCAGAGGAAATTAAATTTTTAAATAATTGAGGAAAATTTTAAATTTCCAATTAATATAGTTGATAATGATTATTTTCAGAATTGATTTAGGGCATAAATACGGATTAGGCCATTATTCAAGAATTAAATCATTAATAAATTATTTAAACTTAAAAAAATACATAATAGTAATAGATAAACAGTCAGATAAAAACTTTCTTTTATCAGAAAAAAACAAAGTTATATCTCTGTACCCTCAAAACAAAACATTTAAGAATGAAGCTACAGATGCCAAGCTATTTTTAAAACTCGTCAAAAATAATTTTAAAAATTTAATAATTATAAAAGATAGTTATAGGATGGGTTATACTTGGGAGAAAAAAGTTTCGAAACACTGTAAAAAGATTATTTCTATTGACGACTCGCTTAATAATAAACATTTTTCAGACATGTACATAAATCATAACCCTGGAATCTCAAACAATAATAAAACAATTTTAAAAAACTTAAGAAAAAAAAATAAAAGAAATTGTAAATTTTTATTGGGCCCGGACTTTGCTTTATTTAACTCAAAATGCAATAAAACAAAAAGAATTAAATCAGATTTAGTTTTTTATAACGGGGGTTCAGGCAATTTATCAATATATGAAAAAGTTATTAAAAGAATAAAAAAATTGAATAAAAATTTGAAGATTATATCAATAATTGGACCATACTCAAATAATCAAAAATTTTTTTCTAAATTCAATAATTCTTCAAATATCAAGTTAATAAAAAATCCAAAAAATATTAGTGAAATATTAAATGGGACTAAAATATTTATTTCTCCAGCGAGCATATCAATGTTTGAGTCTTCTTTTTTAAGAACACCAACTTTGTTACTTAAAATGAATGATAAGCAAAATTTACCAGATCTTTATTATGAAAAATTAGGTCACTATTTTTTATTACAAAAGCAAGATATTAAATATACTGATAAAATTGCTAATTTGATTTATTTGATGTTTAATAATACATCTCAAATTAAAAAAATGATGTCAAAATCAAGTCTTAACATAAGTAAAATAAAAAAAAATTATAGAAAAAATTTAAAGTTTTGATATGAAAAATTTCAAAATTCAAGTAATCGATGACAGAATAATTAATAAATATTTGTATTATAAAAATTTATTGGTAAATAGAAAATATTCTTCTCATAAAAAGATGATCAAAAAAATTGATCATTATCAATGGTGGTTTCAAAAACAAAAAAATAGAAAGTCATTGTTAATATTTAAAGAAAAACAATTAATATACATTTCAACTGCTGATCATTTTAAATTTAAAAATTATAATCTAGTCCACTCAGGATTAATAAGCTGCCTTCCGGAAACAAATTTATTTGACTTATTAAAGGCAATTAAAATTCAAAACGAGCATCTTAATAAATTGAAAAAAAAATATTGTTTTATTACCGTTGATATTAATAATAAAGTTTTAATGCATCATTGGAAATACTTCGGCTATTCATTGTTGGAAAGAAAAAATATTTTTTATAATTATGTAAAAAAATTCCTTAAAGTTGGAAAAAACTATAAAATTTATTATAGAAAAGTCTGAATATGACATTTAAAAAAAATTTCAAAATTTGCTCAAAAAATATTGGCGAGTCCCATAAGTGTCTTATTGTTGCTGAAATTTCAGCTAACCATAACAATAATTTCAAAATAGTTAAAAGGCTTATCAAATCTGCAAAAAAAAATGGAGCAGATTTAATTAAAATTCAAACATATACTGCTGACTCATTAACCATCAAGTCAAATAGAAAAGATTTTAAAATCAAAAAAAAAAACCCTTGGAGCACAAGTAAAAACTTTTGGAAATTATATAAAAAAGCAGAAACTTCACAAGATTTAACAAAAAAAATTTTTCAATATTCGAAATCAATAGGTATGGGAATTTTTTCTAGTCCTTTTGATATTGCAGCAGTAGATTTTTTAGAGAAAATTAATTGTCCAGCATATAAAATACCTTCTCCTGAAATAACACATATTCCCATGATAGAAAAAATTGCTAAAACAAAAAAACCTATAATTTTATCTTTAGGACTGGCGAACAAAAAAGATATCGAGCTTGCTTTAAGAACAATAAAAAAACATGGTAATAACAAAGTCGTTATGTTGCAATGTGTATCATCCTATCCAGCCCCTGTTGATGAGCAAAATGTTGAGTCTATCAAAGTTTTAAATAAAAATTTCAAAGTTTTGACTGGGCTTTCTGATCATACAAAAGGATATGTTGCTCCAATGGCTGCAGTAGTCATCGGCGCTAAAATGATCGAAAAACATTTTAATGTATCAAAAAATAGAACTGTCGACTCCTTTTTTTCTTCAAATGAGAAAGAATTTAAAACCATGGTAGAGAATATAAGACTTGCTGAGTCAGCATTAGGCTCAGGTAAAATTGAAATTTCAAAAAGTTCAAAAGAAAATTACAATACGAGAAGATCCATTTACGTATCTAAGAATATTTCTAAAGGGGAAAAAATAACTAAAAATAATATTAAAATTGTTAGACCAGGACATGGATTACATCCAAAATTTTATAATTATATTTTGAATAAAAAATCAAAAATTAATTTAAAAATAGGCGATAGATTTAAAATTAAGTATGTCAAAAAAAATTAATTTTTTTACCAAAAAATTGAATAAATTTAAAAAAGGCAAGGCTCTTATTTTAGAAAATGGAAAAACTTTCACATATAAAGATCTAATTACTAATTCTTTAAGAATTTCTAAAACTCTTGATACAAATAAAAGATTAGTATTCTTATTAGGACAAAATAATTTTGAGACAATTATAGGATATATTTCATTTGTAAACCAAGGATTTGCAGTTGCTCTTTTAGATCATAGAATAAATGATATATTTTTGAAAAGATTGGTCTCCAAATACAATCCAAAATATATTTTCTGTGAAAGAGATAAATTGAAGAAAGATTATCATAATATACTAAATTTTAAGTCGTATGTTCTAATGCAAAATAAAAAAATCATTGATTACAAAATTGACAAAGAATTAATGCTTTTAATGTCCACATCAGGCTCAACAGGTTCGCCTAAATTAGTAAAACAATCGTATCAAAATATCCTTATTAACTCTCAAAGTATAATAAAATATTTAAACATTAAAAGTAGGGATATTACTATTACAACTTTGCCAATATCATATGTATATGGGTTGTCAGTGATAAATACTCATCTTTTATCAGGAGCTCAAATTATTTTAACTAATAGAAGTATGGTTGAAAACAATTTTTGGAAACTTATAAAAAAATTTAAAGTTAATAATTTTTCAGGAGTGCCTTATAATTATTCAATCATTGAAAAAATTTTAAAAAGCAAAGTCCCACCGTCAATAAAATACTCAACGCAAGCAGGTGGAAAAATGAATCACTTATTGATTAAAAATATTATTGAGATTTATAAAAAAAATAAAATTAAATTTTTTCAAATGTATGGTGCTGCAGAAGCCACATCTAGAATGTCGTATTTAGATTGGAAATATGCGGATAAAAAAATTGGAAGTATAGGTAAAGCTATCCCAGGTGGTAGTTTTTTTCTAAGAAATGATAGAGGACAAAAAATTACAAGAAGCTTTAAAAAGGGAGAATTAGTTTATAAAGGAAAAAATGTTTTTATGGGGTACGCCAAAAATGTTAAAGATCTATCTTTGCCGGATACTAATAATGGTATTTTAAAAACAGGTGACGTAGCCTACTTTGACAAAAAAGGATTTTACTACATTGTTGGTAGAAAAAATCGGTATTGTAAAATTTACGGTGTTAGAGTTGACTTATCAGAACTTGAAAAAATTCTTTTCGAGCAAGGTATAGATACAATAATGAAGGAAGGTGGTGAAAATAAGATTATTGTATATGCAAAAAATATAATTAAAACAAAAAAGAAAATTAAACAATTGTCGTCGTTAACATCTATAAATTTAAATGTATTCATTGTAAAAACTTTTAAAAAAAAGAATTTAACAAAAAATCTTAAATATAAGATATAATTAAACAATGCAGTTTTTAGACAAAATAATAAATCAAAACGCTTTTTCGATGAATCCTAGTTTTAAGTCTAAGTTTTTTCTGGAAAGCATAAATTCTCTAACATCTCATCATTTCAAAAGATCTAATTTGTATCAAGATTATTTGAAGGGATTAAATTATATGCCAAATAAAAATAATAATTTAAGTGATATACCGTTCTTGCCGGTAAGATTATTTAAAGATTTTGACTTTATCAGTATCAAAAAAAACGAAATTTTTAAAACACTTTTATCTTCTGGAACGACCTCTAATAAAGTTTCAAAAATTTTTATTGATAAGACAAATGCTTTTAATCAAATGAAAGTACTTCAGAAAATTTTTTACAATGTAATCGGAAACTCCAGATTACCAATGCTAGTATTAGATAAGCAAAATCAAAGCTTAGATAGAAAAAAATTTAATGCTAGTGCAGCTGCAATTAGTGGCTTTTCTATATTTGCAAATAAAATTGTCTACCTGTTAGATCAAAAAAATGAAATAGATTATAAAAAACTAAACATCTTTCTTTCAGAAAATAAAAGTAATCAATTTTTAATTTTCGGTTTTACTTATAACGTTTATAATTATCTTATTACAAAGATCAATCTTTCAAAACTCATTACGAAAAATTTCTCAAATGCATTTTTGATTCATGGTGGTGGTTGGAAAAAAATGGAAGAAAAAAAAATAAATCGTTCTCAACTAAATAGTCAACTAGGGAAGAAATTTGCATTAAAAAATATAAGAAATTACTATGGTTTAGTTGAACAAATAGGATCAATTTTTTTTGAGTGTAAATGTGGATATTTCATTGCCTCTAATTTTTCCGACGTAATCATCAGAGACGAAAACTTAAAGATTTCAAAAAAAGGTGATAAAGGTTTAGTGCAACTTTTATCTCTTTTGCCTACTAGTTATCCAGGTCATAGTATTTTGACGGAAGATATTGGAGAAATAGTTCATGACAACAAATGCAAGTGTTTTGGGCACGGGAAGAGATTTTTGATTCACGGCAGACTTCAAAGTGCTGAACTAAGAGGTTGTAGCAATATATAATTATGTACAAAAAAACTAACATTGAATATTTAGTAGGAAAAAATTCTAAATTAGATAGGACTTTTGAGCCATTTAATCTACTCGTAATTAATTTTTTAGATGATTTTTCTAAATCATTGGATAGTAAGTTTAATAATCAAAGATATCCTGATTTAAAAGCTTTGTCTTTTTTCTGTAGAAAAAAAAATATTCTCAATCTTAAGTATAAACATTTCACACATGGAACAGTAAGATTTGGTCTTGGACTATTGTTTCATATAACACCTTCTAATATTCCTACTAATTTTGCTTATTCCCTTATATTTGGACTTATTTCAGGAAATTCGAATATCGTAAAAGTGCCATCAAAAAAATTTGAGGAGATCATACAGATTATAAAATCACTGAATAAAATTTTAAAGAAAAAAAAATATAATAAGATTAAAGATATGATTACAATTTTAAGATATGGCAGTGAAAATGAAAAATTAACACAAGAATATTCATTGAAGTGTGATGCAAGATTAATTTGGGGAGGAGATGAAACAATAGATAATATTAAGAAATTTACTACAAAACCAAAGAACATAGACATACCGTTTTCAGATAGATATTCCATATCTTTGATTAATTCAGATAAAATTTTAAAACTGACTAATAGCGACCTAGCAAATTTAGTAAAAAATTTTTATAATGATACCTATGTTGTTGACCAAAATGCCTGCTCTTCTCCACACTTAATATTATGGCAAGGAAAATCAAAAAAAATTCCAAAACAAAAATTTTGGGAGCAACTTAATCAACTAATTAAAACAAAATATATGTCACCATTAATTTCCACGGTTGATAATTATTCAAGATTAGCAACAGAAATTATAAAAAATAAGAATATAAAGTCTTACAAAAGTTTTAGTAAGTCGCTGTATGTGATTACATTGAAAAAAATTTACCCCAATTTATTTCTTGAAAAACCGAAATGGGGGTTTTTTTTTGAGTGTGATATTAAAAATTTTGATAATTTAAGTTTTGTGACCAACAAAAGATTACAAACTCTGACTTACTATGGATTTGAAAAAAAATTCTTAAAAAACTATTTTTCAAAAAAAAATTTTAATGGAATAGATAGAATAGTTCCATTCGGGCAAGCTTTAAATATTAATTTAATTTGGGATGGATATGATTTGATAAAAATTCTGTCAAGAGAGATTGAAATAAAATAAATTATGAAATTAAATAAGAAACAAATAATTAAGATACAAAAAAACCGCGACCCATTCCTTTTAATTGATTATGCAACTAAAGTCGTACCGGGAAAAAGCATCGAGGGTTATAAGATCCTAAAAAAAAATGAGTGGTTTTTTAAAGTACATTGGCCTGGCGACCCCAATATGCCTGGTATGCTGCAAGTTGAAGCAATGGTACAAATGTCATCACTAATAATTTTTACTTTGCCAAAAATGAGTGGAAAAACACTTTATCTGGCGGACTCAAATAATATTAAGTTTTTTAAAAAAATAACTCCTGGTGATAAATTAAAAATTGTTTCTAAACTAGTTTCCAATAAAAGAGGTTTAATGAAGTTTGAGGCAGAGGGTTACGTAGAAAAAAAGATAGCCTGCAAAGCTGAATTTACCCTCATTTTACCAGGTTTATCTGTCATAAGACCAAATAAATAGAGAAACTTATTTCTAATTTTTGTATCATCGTATACAAATATACTAAAAATATTTATCATAAATTATGTCTGTTGCATCTTCATGGTTCAAAAATCCTAGACTTGTAAAAAAAATTAAGCATTTTCACGATCATCTTAAAAAAAATGATGGAAAAATTGGAACTTATAGACGTGGAATTGAATTAAATTTAAATAACGCATGTAATTTAAGATGTAAGTATTGTTTTACTAATTCTCCTAAAGGAGATCATGTTAAAGACTTTTTGCCGATATCTAAATTAAGAGAAATTGCAGACGAAGCGGATGAACTAGGATTTATAGAATGGGATCTACAAGGCGGGGAGTTGCTATTAAGACCTGATAAGTTGTTTGAAGCTTTAGATGCCATCAAACCAGAAAGATTTTATCTTTACGTTACAACAAATGGTTACAAAGTGGATAGAAAAATTATTAAAGAATTAGGCAAGCATGGAGTGAGCAGAATGTCTGTAAGCTTGGACAGTTGGGACGCTGATTTTCACGATGAGATGAGAGGGAGAAAAGATTCTTGGAAAAGAGCTATGCAGGCGCTGGAATATATTCAAGAAGCAGGTATGGACCCATATTTAAACGTAACAGTTGGACATTATAATGCAAAAAGTGAGGACTTGAGAATGCTATTAGATTACTCGAAGAAAAAAAGATATAGAACTCTAGTAAATGTTGCTTGTCCTACAGGTATGTGGAATCAGGTCCATGACGTTGTTTGTGATGAAGAAGACATAAGACATATAAGACAACTAAGAAAAGAGTATAAAAATTTGAATAGGAATCTTTGGAATCCTTTTGATCCAAAATTAGAAAAGATAATGGGATGCACGACAGTTAATAGAATGTATATAACTGCATTAGGCGATGTTTTGGCATGCCCATATGTACACATTAAGATAGGCAATGTTTTTAAAAATACCTTAAAAGAAATTTCAGATTATGGTTTTAGAATTAAGCATTTTAGAAATTATAGCGAAAAATGTCTGGCAGGAGAAGATTTGAATTTCATAAAAAAATTTAATTCTACACCAGGGAAAACAATATTTAAACCTGTTGAAGCTAGCGAAATATTTTCAAAAGAGGACTTTGTTGATTAATTAATTGTTAAATTAGTAAATGTACTCGAATTCTTTAAAAAATAAAAATGTTATAGTAACTGGGGGCAACAAAGGAATTGGTAAGGCTACTGTTGAGGAATTTGCAAAAAACGGAGCTAATGTCTTCGCGTGCGTAAGGACTATTGCTAATGATTTTAAAAGATTTACTGAAAATCTAAAAAAAAAACATAGTATAAAAATTCATATTATCAAATTAGATTTGGCAGACAAATCTAGTATTTTAAAATGTGTTGAAGAAATATATAAGATTGAAAAAAATATTGATATTTTAGTGAATAATGCCGGCATGTTGTTTAATTCATTATTTTTGATGACACCAGAAAAAAAACTACATGAAATGTTTCAAATAAATTATTTCTCGCAAGTTCACTTAACACAAATGATCACAAAAGGAATGATAAAGAATAAATCTGGAAACGTTATATTTGTATCCTCGACTTCAGGAATTAACGGTGACTTTGGTAGGTTTGCTTATTCAAGTTCGAAAGCAGCAGTTATCACAACTGTTAAGACACTTTCAAAAGAATTATCCAGTTATAACATAAGAGTTAATGCAATTTCCCCAGGACTTACCGAGACTGATTTAATGACTTCAAATACAAAAAAAGAAATAATAGAGAATGAAATAAAAAAAATATCTTTAAAAAGAATAGCTAAAACAAATGAGATAGCGAATGTTATAACTTTTCTAGCTTCAAATAAATCTTCTTATATCAATGGTCAAAACATAATTGTTGATGGTGGATATTTATGAGAATTTTAAAACTCAAAAATTTTGCAAAGCAAGTAAGAAAAAATATTATTTATACAGCTTATAAAGCGGGAGCTAAAAGCGCTCATATAGGTGGAGCTTTATCAATTGCTGACTTAGTGGCTGTTCTTTATTCAGATATTATTAAAATTAAAAAATCAAAAAAAATCGATGAAAATAGAGATAGATTTATTCTTAGCAAGGGACATGCTTGTTTAGCTTTGTATTCTGCTCTCGTTGAAAAAAAACTATTGAAAAAAAAGGATTTAGAAACTTTCGAGTCGGATGGAAGTAAACTTTTAGGTCACCCAATTATAAACAAGACTGATGGCATTGAATTTTCAACTGGAAGTCTCGGAATGGGTTTATCATTAGGAGTTGGAGTTGCGTTAGCAGCTAAAAAAAAGAAAAAAAATTATAAAGTTTACGTAATTATAGGCGATGGAGAATGCAATGAAGGATCAATTTGGGAAACTATTCTATCTGCAAGTCACTTTAAACTTGATAATATGACCATTATTGTAGATAGGAATAACTACCAACAAACAGGAAAAAATTCGGACATTATGGATTTAAAAAATTTAAAAAGTAAGTTTGCAAGTTTTGGTTGTGATACATTTGAAATTAATGGACATGATTTAAAGAAAATCTACTCAGTATTATCCAAAAAAAATACAAAAAAGAAACCCAGGGTGATTGTTGCGAACACAATTAAAGGAAAAGGCTTTAAATTATTTGAAAACAATAATAATTGGCATCATTCAGTAATTACAAAATCAATTTATAAAGAAATTTTGAGAGAAATTTAGAAATTCATGAGCGCTGAAAAAAATATTAAGCTTTGGTCTACACTAGGTATGAGAGCGACCTTTGGTTTGATTGCTCTTGAATTAGCAAAAAAAAATCCTGAGTTAATTATAACAACATCTGATGTGTCAACTTCAGCTGGTTTAGACAGATTTAAAAAACAACACCCTAATCAGTACATAGATGTTGGAATTGCTGAACAAAATTTAATTGGAGTTTCAGCTGGACTATCAAGTGAAGGTTTCAAGGTAATATCAACTACTTTTTCACCTTTCCAAACATTAAGATGTTGCGAACAAATTAAAGTTAATCTTGGTTACATGAAGCATAAAGTTTGCATGGTAGGCCTAGCTAGTGGTTTGGTATTAGGGAATTTAGGATTTACTCATTGTAGCATTGAGGATATCGGTTCATTAAGATCAATTCCGAATATTACGATAATAGCACCCTCAGATCCATACGAGTTATTTAAAGTATTAAGCGAGGCTATAAATTATAGAGAGTCCGTTTATATAAGACTAACTGCTGGATCTAATTCTAAAATCATTAATAAAAAGGATTATGATTTTAAAATTGGAAAAGCAGTTGAAATATTACCTGGAAAAGACGTTGCTATAATTGGATGCGGTAATGTTTTGAGCAATTGTTTAGATGCAGCAAAAATTTTAAAAGAAAAGAATATTGATTGCTCTGTAATAAATATGCATACAATTAAGCCGATAGACAAAGAAAAGATAAAGAATATTTCAAAAGATTACAGTTTAGCACTTACAGTTGAAGAACATAATATAATTGGGGGACTTGGTAGTTCTGTATCAGAAATATTCTCAGATCAAGGAAGTAATTGCAAACTTATTAGAATAGGAGCTGAAGATTTTTATTCAACGGGGGGTAGTTATGATTATCTAAAAAATATTTACGGTTTATCGACAGAAAAAATCGTCGAAAAAATTCTTTCAAATTATAAACAAAATGAAAAATAAAGAGAAATATATTGACATTTTTGTTAAATCCTTAGCCATTGATAAAAAAAAATTTAGTGAAAAACTTAAGTATAATGATATTCCAGAATGGGACTCAATTAATCACATGACTTTAATGTCTGGATTAGAGGAGGGATTCAATATTACAATGGAGTCAGACGATATAATAGATTTTAGCTCCTTTAAAAAAGGTATACAAATTTTGAAAAAATACAAAATTAACTAAGAATATTAGATTGACTTTAAACTTTATTTATGGAAAATTGTTCAAATATTGAACATAAAGATTGATTAAATGAAAAATTATAAAACTTCAGAGTTGAAAAATAAACTTACTTCCAATGGACATAAAATAATTTTATTTGGAGCAGGTGATATTGGAGAGTTGGTAAAGTATGCTTTAAATCAACTAGGTTTAAAAGTTGACTATTATGTTGATAACGACAAAGATAAACACGGTAAAGAAAGATATGGTGTTAAAGTTCTATCTTTTCAAGAGTTGATACAGTTAAATAAAAATACAAATATATTTATCAGTAACAATTATTATTCTTCTATAGGCGCAGAACTAAATAAATTGGGTTTTACAAATTTTTATGATTGTGTTGAGCTTTTAAATAATACTGATTTTAAAGATCATAAGTTCGAGTCACTACACACATTAAAAATTGATAGAAGAATAGAATATTATAAAAACATGTGCTTAAAAGATGAGTATAGCGCTTCTGGAGAACTTAATATTAAGAATCTTGATGTTCAAATTACTGAGAGATGTTCGCTTAAGTGTTCTCATTGTTCTAATTTAATGCAATTTTATGAAAAACCAGTAAACGAAGACTTAGATTTATTGTTTTCATCGTTGGATAGATTTATGGAATGTGTAGATAAAATTTATGAGTTTAGAGTATTAGGAGGCGATCCTTTTATGAATAAAGACATGTACAAAGTTGTAAATAAATTAGCGAACTATGATAAAACAGAAAAAGTCATTGTATACACTAATGGCAGAATTGTTCCCAAGGGTCCAAATTTAGAATGTTTAAAAAATGAAAAGGTAATTTTGGATATGACTAACTATGGTTCTCTTTCGAACAATCATCAACAAATTGTAAAAGTTTGTGAAGAAAATAAAATTTCTTATTCTGAGAGTTTAACTACAGTTTGGCAAGATTGTGGAGAAATTTTACCCAAGCAGAATAGATCAGAATTAGAAAAGAAACGAAAATTTATTGATTGTTGTAATAGCGATCAACTAAGTTTACTTAAAGGTAAACTTTATAGATGCCCGTTTTCAGCTAATGCAGAAAATTTAAAGGCAATACCTTTCAACAGTGATGATCAGGTCGATTTAAACGATCAAAAAATTTCTATTCCTGAGTTAAAAATTAAGATTAAAGATTTAGTTTATAACAAAGATTATGTTTCAGCGTGCGACTTTTGTAATGGAAGAGACTATACTGTTAAAAAAATTAAAGCAGCTGAACAGACAAAAAAACCTCTATCTTATATTAGAGTAGTTTAGTGGACCTTTCTTATTTGTAGTATTTGGAAAAACCTAAATGAGAATATTATTTAGCATTATAATTCCGGTATATAATTCAGAAAAATACCTTTTGGGTTCACTAAAAAGTGTTCTATCTCAATCATTTCCTCAAAAAAATTTTGAAATAATAATTATTAATGATAATTCAAAAGATAGTTCAAATATAATAATTAAAAGATTTAAAAAAAAATTTAAAAATATCAAAGTTATTCAAAATAAAATTAATAAAAAAGTTTCCTATTGTAGAAATATTGGAATTCAAAAAGCTAAAGGCGAATATATAATCTTTTTAGATAGTGATGATGAATTAAAAAAAAATTCATTAAGGAAAATTAAAAATATTGTAAAAAGAAATCATCCTGAAGTTGTTCTATGTTTAGAATTTAAATCTAACAAATTTAAAATAAGAAATAAGAAAATTAGTAAATTAAAAAATGTAAATTCATTTTTATCTTATGAAAATAAGGCACGTATTTATAATCCTAACTGCTGGAATATGATTATAAAAAAAAATTTCCTAAAAAAGAATAAAATAAGCTTCAAAAAGATAAATATTTTTGAAGATCAAATTTTTTGTACGTCTGTTTTATTTAAAGTAAGTAAAATAAAAATTCTCCCTGGGACATTCTATAATTATATACAAAGACCATTAAGTTTATCAAGAAACACAAATTATTTTGCTTTAAAATCTTGTATGTTAGCATTGGTTAACTTTTTACAAATTTTAAAAAATAATAAGTTAACAAAAAATAAAATACAATTTATTAAAAATAGAATTAAATTTATCGAATTTATATTTAAAATGTATATTTTGATTTGTTCTTTATCACAATTAAAAAAACTTGATCAAATTTACAAAAGTTTTAAAGGATATAATACAATTAAAAAAAAATATCTTAACAACGAATCTTTTTTAATTTCGAATTACATAGAATTTAGAAAAAAAATAATTTCTAGAGTATTAAACTATAAATATGAAAAATTTAGTAAAATTTTTATTTTTGGCTTTGGTATTGAAGGAAGAATAATTTTTCATATCCTTAGAAATAATAATATAAAAATTAATAATTTTGTAGACAGTAATAAAAACTTTAAAAATTATAACTATTTTGGGAAAAAAATAATTAACCTAACGGAACTTAAAAATGAGTTAAATAAAAATTCAAAAACCCTCATTCTTTTGAACAAAGCTCTTAATAGGTCGCAAAATATAAGTAAAAATTTTAAGAATTTATATTTTAAACAAAGAATAATTAATTTATAGATTTTTTTTTACAAAGAATCTTCCATAAGTACGTAGATCATCTTTCAATATGTTAAAAGTTGGCTTCAATTTAAGTAAATCAAAGTTTATACCTTGAATTTTTTTTCTATCTAAAATTTTTTTATTTAAAAGAGCTTTATCAAGTTTTTTACTTATATATACGTTATATTTAAATTTTAAGTTTCTTGCGTAAAATTTAATTAGTATCTTTTCTTTTTTTTTTTTATTATTTACCAAATATCCATTGAATTCTTTTATGAATCTATAGGGCACACCCACCGCCTGTTCTACAACATGATGAAAAGGAAAACCATTTAGTTTAGTTTCATCTGAAACTCTTTGATGTAAATCAACAAAAAGATTTTTACCTTTATTTTTTATTAAGTATCCAAATGGGGAGTTTAAACTGAAACAATTAATGTGTCTTTGGCTGCAAAGTTTTTTTTTGTCTTTTCCAGTGACAGCGAAGGAATAAACTGGATTAAAAGTCCTAGAGAAATCTTTTCTTCGTAAAGCAATGTTCCCCAAAGCACCTGATTGTGAAAGAGTTTTATTTGAATAAAAAATTTTTCCTTTAAAGAAATCCCAATTAAAGGTTGGTATTAATAAAGTACCTTGTTTACCAATTTTTTTTTTAATTATGTCAATAAATTCATTCGGATCAAATTTAATTTTTTTTGCTCTTGATTTTATTAATAATTTAAGAATATCTGAAGTAATAACAATTTTATCACCTTCTCTAATTTTTAATTTATTTAAAAATAAGCTCAAATTCATTTAATTGCAAAATTATATTATAATAGGTTGTAATCTGCAGTGTACGGGATAGACAATGAGCTTTCAGCATCTTTTATAAATGGAGTTTTATTAATTGAATTAAACCTAACAAGATATACCCATCTAGCTTTTTTTTTATTTAAATTTGGCAATGTTCCATGAAATAAATAATTATGAAATATTACAGCATCACCCGCATTCAATTTAATATACTGTGACTTATACTTGCTTAAATTAGGTTTGCTAAAAAGTTTATCAATGATTTTTTGTCTTCCATGTCCTGCAGCTCTGGCTTCTTTATTATATCCTTTATATGGCACAAAACCTAGCTCGTGTGTCTTTGGTCTAATATAAAGTCCACCTGTTTTTTTATTTAAATTTACTAAAGGCATATAAAACAAAACTAATTTTGTTGACATCTGTCCTAGCTCTTGATGTTGAGGTAGATAATAAGGGTCATCTGAATGATCTACTCTTACTTGCGAAGACCCAACAAAAACAGTTTTCTCTTTTAAAATATTTTTGACAATTTTAGTAATTTTTTCAGAATTCGAAATTGTGTTTATACTATCTAGGAAAGTTATAGTTTGATAAAAATGGGATTTAAGTGTTGGATTTTTTTTTTTTAAAAAAAGATATTTTTCATCCAGGCTCAATTTCGTCTTTAAAGATGGATCAATTGTATCCAAAGAAACATCAATAAGCTGGTTTAATTGAAAAAATATCTTCTTTATCTGGGTTTTGCTTAAGAAATTTGGCAAAACTACAAATCCATTCTTTTCGAAATTTTTACAAATAGTTTTTGTATTCATTTTTAATAAATCGAAATTTTGAAAAATAATTGTACATTTTTGTTCAATAATTGTACAGTATAATAATTGTTGTATGTTTCAAGCAAATAATGTTTGCTACGAGAAATTAAAAAAAGTATAAATTTGAAAAATTTAAATATGATATAAGTATTTTATGCCAATAGCTTCTTCTTTGTTAAATAAACCAAGACTACTTGAAAAATTAAGAAAATTTTATGATTATGTTCATAAAAATGATGGCAAAGTTGGACAAAAAACTAGAGGTATAGATTTAAACTTTAATAATGCTTGTAACTTAAGATGTAAATACTGTTTTACTAATTCTCCAAAAGGGGATCACGTGAAAGAGTATCTAGACATAAAAGCAATTAAAAGATTGGCCGATGAAGCTGATGAACTAGGATATTTTGAATTTGATCTTCAAGGGGGTGAGTTACTTCTTCAGCCCAAAAAATTATTTGAGGTTTTGGATGCAATAAAACCTGAAAGATTTTACATGTACTTAACTACAAACGGATTTTATCTTGATGAACCTATGGCAAAAAAACTAGCAGAATATAAAGTAAGTAGAGTTTCAGTAAGTATAGACAGCATGGATGAAAAAGTTCACGATGAAATTCGTGGAAGAAAAGATTCTTGGAAGAGAGCAATCGAAGCTTTGAAACATGTCAAAAATGCAGGAATGGATCCTTATTTAAATATTACTGTAGGTCATTACAATGCAAACACAGATCATTTTAAAAGATTATTAGATTATTCTAGAGATCAAAAATATAAAACTCTCTTAAATGTAGCTGTTCCGTCTGGCATGTGGCAAAAAATGGATGAAATTATTTGTGACGATAAAGATAGAGAGTATTTAAGAAAAATAAGAAAAGAGTATAAAAATTTAGTTAGAAATATTTGGAATCCATTTGATCAAAATCATGAGAAAATTTTGGGATGCACTACTGTTAATAGAGTTTATGTAACTCCAATTGGAGATGTTTTAGTTTGTCCTTACGTTCACATAAAAATAGGCAATATTTTTGAACAGTCCTTAAAAGAAATTATAGATCACGGTTTCAGTATTAAATATTTTAGAAATCATAGCGATCTTTGTCTTGCAGGAGAAGATAAAACGTTTATTAAAAAATTTATGTCAAAAGACGGTCAAACAATTTTTAACCCAGCCCTATCTAAAGAAATTTTTTCTTCGGATGATTTTGTAAAATAATCTTTATAAATATTATGGATAATATAGAAAAATATAAAAAAGCTTTTATAAGTGCACTTAATATTGATAAGAAAAAATTTAACCAAAATTTGAAATACAACGAGATACCTGAGTGGGACTCAATAGGCCATATGACTTTGATATCTAGCTTAGAAAATGAATTTAATATTTCTATAGAAAACGATGATGTACTTGACTTTAGCTCTTTTAAACAAGGCATAAAAATTTTAAAAAAATATAAGGTTAATTAAATGTTATTTAATGAAGTTTCTCAGCAATTTTCCAGTCTTCTATATCGTCAATATCAATTGATTTCCTAAATGGAAGTTTATATCCAATA
>CESB01032815.1_pt1 | contig 16631 bp, 21 predicted proteins | sample 531071 | NCBI WGS metagenome assembly CESB01 (sample SAMEA2621259, study PRJEB7988) | marine metagenome | biome: marine biome (ENVO:00000447); feature: surface water layer (ENVO:00002042); material: "saline water (ENVO:00002010), including plankton (ENVO:xxxxxxxx)" | depth 5 m | reverse complement strand
CTCATATTGCCGACTGTTTCTCTATTTTGATAGGCGTATAACCTATCGACTATGTATTCTTTACTTTGACCTGTAAGTGCAGGAAACATTCCCATACCTTGACCTTTCTGACCATGACAAGCGGCACAACCACCCCATAAACCACGAATCGAACTGAATTCATCAAGACTTGCAAGTGCCTGTTTCTCTCTTAATTGTTCTACAACAGTGCCGTTCTCTTCGACATATTTGACATAACAATCCCCTGTGCAACTACTGGCACTAGGATAACCTTTGTAGTCTAGATTGGCGTAAGTGTGTGATATGAGTCCATACATAAAACCACATACACCAATTATTAAATAAAATGCTTCATTTCTCATAATATATCATCCATATGTTTTGATTTACTTTTTTGTTCACCAAAAGATACACCAAATCCTTTTTCATAAATGTTATTCATTTTACTAAAGGCATATGGTATAACTACTACTGCAACAAAAAAGAGTGTTATAAATGTAAATACTTCGTATGTGTTTTCAAATGGTGTCATAATTTAAAATCCGAAAATGTGTCATCATTGACATCTTGTTTTATACCACCTATCACATAAGATTCTATCTCTGTTTCTTGTGGTGCGTTCTGTAAACCTCTACTATTTAACCAGTGTCTTGTCCAAGGTAATGGATTATTTGCACTAGACACATCGTATATTGGATTGAGACCAATCATTCTCATTCTCTTGTTTGCAATATACTCAACATATTTATTGAGTAATGGCACTGACAATCCTATCATACTGCCGTCTTTGAATAGAAACTCTGCCCATTCTTTTTCCTGTTCTACTGCATCTTCATACATCTTGTATACTTCTTGTTCACAATCTTTCATGACCTGATTCATTATCTTGTCGTTCTCATGTTTCTGATAACATTTGAGTATGTGTTGTGATGTTGCAAGATGTTGTGCCTCATCTCTTGCAATGAATGATATAATCTTTGCACTGCCTTCCATGAGTTTGAGTTCACCAAATGCAAAACTACAGGCGAATGATACAAAGAATCTTACACCCTCTAGTATGTTTACTGACACTAATGCAAGATACAATGCACGATATAATTCGTAATCGTCTACTTTTAAACCTAATAATTTTCTACGACCTAATTCTATGAAATTATCGTATTTTTCTGTGACCATAACAGCCCTTTTAATGATCGCATCTTCGTCTAAAATAGTATCAAATACATCCGATGGATTTGCATACACATTCTTGATGATATGTGTATATGAACGACTATGAATAGTCTCCATGAAGTCCCATGTAATGATACAAGACTCTAGTTCAGGCAAAGTCACGAACGGTAAAAATGCTATGGACGGAGCTCTGCCTTGAACTGAGTCGAGTAAAGTTTGGTATCTGAGATTAGAAGTAAAAATATGTTTTTGTGCATCGTTAAGTTGTTGATAGTCATTTCTATCTTTCTGTAATGATACTTCTTCTGGTCTCCAGAAATACCCTAATTGTGTTTGTGTGAGTTTGTCAAATATAGGATACTTGAACTCATCAAATCGTTGTGTGTTTAGTTCTTCACCAAAGAATAATTTGTTCTTTGTGAAGTCTACTTTGTTCTTATTAAATACTGTCATTTCTTTTCTATTAATTCCATGTGGTCGTAATTGTTTACATATTTTCCATAATCAGAATCATAATATCTGTCACAAAACTCTTGCATCAGTTTTTGTTTATCAGAACTCCAAAAAGCTTTACCTTTCTGATTCACAACTGGTTTGTCTTTGTTAGAGTTCAACAAGGTAACTCCGTTTGTGTATCTATTATCTCTGCCGTCTAAATCTAATGCATATTTGCAATTAGTGTTGTTCATAGGCACATCTACATCGTGTGAAACACCTGATGTAAATCCTTCTATCTCGCCTAGTTGACTATCTGCGTTAAAGAAATGCACAAACAAATGATAACTATATTCACCTAATAAGTAATCTCGCCAATGTGGTATGTTAGGACCTTGATACAATAGTATATCGCCAGGTTCTAATGACACTGAGTGACAATGATTATCTTTTCTTTTTCTCTGAGGTATATCTTGTGAATCATTTTTTACAATTTCTGCATCTACACCTGCATAGTTCTTGTCATTTCTTACCCAAATTGGCCAAGGTGTGTTATCATCTGTATGATAATCTAAACAAAGTGTTGCACTTATCTCACACGATGGTCTATCTGTATGAGAACCAAGATATGCACCTCTGACATATTTTCTAGTATAAGAGTATGTCTCTCTTAAATTCATGTCTATGTAGTCTTTTAGTTTTTTATGTATATAACCATGTAATGCGATACCCCATGGTGTGCAATAACCACCATCAGATTTGCCTATAGAAGACAAAGGATTTTTGTATGTTATATCCTTTTGTTCTTGTTTGACATATGCATTACCATATTCTTCATCTGATCGCCACATATCCATTGCCATGTCGATGATTTCTTTTGGTAAAAAGTCTCGCAAGACTACATATCGATTCTTCATCAACTGCCATGTTAGTTGATTTGTAGAACCAGTTATATACTTATCCGTTTCTTGATCGTAAACCTTATATTTTACTGTCTTTTCTTTAGATGGCACAGGCATCGCAATCTTCCTCTTCATGTGTCATGGGTGGTATGTAATCATTCATCGCTGAGTTTGGGTCTGTAATCACATCTTCTACTTTACCATCCATCGTGTTCTGATAGTATGATGTTTTCCAACCATATTTGTATGTTGTTAATAAGTCTTTTGCCATTACAGATATAGGAACTTCACCGTTCTCATAGTTTTCTGGATTATATGACCAGTTGCCTGATATCGCTTGGTCAAAAAACTTCTGCATGACTGCAACTACATTTATATATCCTGTATTATCAGGCATATCCCATAGTAGAGTGTATGCATTCTTTAAATGTGAATACTGAGGCACTATTTGTTTGAGTGTGCCTTTCTTACTCTTCTTGACTGACAAGTAATCTCTTGGTGGTTCTATACCGTTTGTCGCATTCGATGTCACACTAGATGACTCACTTGGCATTTGTGCAGTAAGTGTTGAATGTCTCAGACCATAGTCTTGTATGTCTTGTCTTAACTTCTCCCAATCGCATTTTAGATCATTAGGAGTAATCTCATCGACATCTTTTTTATATGTGTCGATAGGCAATATACCCTGTGAATACTTAGTTCTATGATAGTATGAACATGCGCCTTTTTCTTTTGCCAAGTTCATAGAAGAGTTAAGTAAATGATACTGAAACTTCTCCGTAAGTTCATGGACGAGACTCCAGGCGCCCTGGTCACTATATTTTAACTTGTTTTTCGCAAGATAGTGTGCAAGACCAATGTATCCTATACCTAAACTTCTTCTTGCAATAGTAGATTTTTGAGCGGCTGATACTGGATATTCTTGATAATCTATCAGTTCATCTAGACCTCTTACTGCGAGATCACAAATATCTTCAAACTCATCATCTTTAATTATACCTACATTCAATGCACTTAATATACATAGTGCAATCTCACCATCACCGTCAATGTGTTGTATTGGGTCTGTAGGCAAAGTAATTTCTTGACAAAGATTACTCATGTTTACTTTATCAAGAAAACTACTATGAGAATTACTGTGGTCTATGTTCATAATATAGATACGGCCAGTCTCCGCTCTTTCTTTCAATAGATCAGTGAACAATTCTCTTGCACTAACTTTTGTTTTTGGTATTGATGTCGCTCTTTCATACTTCTCATACAACTCATCAAACTCTTCTGTGCCAAATGAATCATATAAATCAGGCACATCGTGAGGACTAAACAGAGTAATATCTTGATTTGCGAGAAATCTTTTGTAAAATATCTCACTCAATTGTATCGAGTAATCTAATTTTCTTACTCTGTTATCCTCAGTGCCTTTGTTATTTTTGAGAACAATGATGTCTTCGATTTCTTGGTGCCATATAGGAAAGTGGACAGTTGCACTTCCACCTCTGACACCATTTTGTGTGCAACATCTAACTGTTGATTCAAATTTTTTGAGAAATGGTATAACTCCTGTATGTTGGACTTCACCGCCTCTAATTCTACTTCCAAGTCCTCTAATTCTTCCTGCATTTATTCCTATCCCTGCCCTTTGGGCTACATATCTACCAATTGCCATGTCACTTGCAAATAATGAATCTAATGTATCATCACTGTCAACTAAAACACATGATGCAAATTGTTTTAAAGGTGTTCTCACACCTGCCATAATAGGCGTTGGTATATTAATTTTAAATTGAGATATTGCATCATAATATCTCTTCACGAAATCTAATCTTGTGCCATTGTCATATCGCATGAACAATGTCATTGCAATCAACATATACATGAACTGAGGCGTTTCAAATATTTTGTTAGTTGATCTATCTTGAACTAGATACTTATCTACGACTTGTTGTAGACCTGCATATGTAAATTCTGTATCTCTACTATGTCTAAGATATGAATCTATTTTATCTAGTTCTTCATCTGTATAATGTTTTCTTAAATCTTTTGTGTATAAACCTGCATCTATGTTTCTTTCTAGAATGTCTTTGATATGTGGATATATTTCACTATCTTTCCACTTTGTATTGAATACTTGCTTCTGTATCGCAAACAATAATAATCTAGATGCAACAAACTGATAGTTAGGTGATTCTAAACTAATCAGATCACTCGCACTTTTGACAAGTATCTTTTGTATTTCTTGTGTTGTTATGCCGTCATAGAATTGTAGACCACTATTCATCTCTACAGAAGACTCAGAAACACCTGTGATGCCTCTACATGCCTTTTCGACCATTCTATGTATTTTATCTAGATCAATATCGACTTTTGAACCGTCTGACTTAATAACTTTTATTTCTGAATTCATATCTTCTTATACTCCACCAATTGTAATTTTGCTGAGAGACCTTGAACTGTATTACGATTGATGATTTCTAACACTTCACTTTCACTTAAACCACTCATTATCATGTCGTTAATGTCTTTACAATCTTTTATTCTTTTATCATTCCAAATGCACACACGATATCCAAGTCTTATGACTTCTTCGATTTTTTTAATTATCTCTTTGTTTCGTGGCTCATTGTCATAGATAAGTATTACTTGATCTTTTATATCTTCTGGTATTTTCTTAAAATCACTTCCTGCAACTGCAATAGCGTTAGGAATGAATAGACTATCTATAGGTCCCTCTGTCACATAGATTGTCTTTGACCTGTCCACATTGTTAAGGTTGTAGATGAGTGGAACATCATCTCGGAATCTCATGGTTAAATATCGCAATGGCGAATCGTTTATCGCTCTGCCTGTTAGACCAATTAACTCCCCATTCTCACTATAGAATGGCAAAACAATTCTAGGGTCGTTGCCTAAGACTCTATCATTATACTTATCTGATAGAAGATGTAATGTCTGTGCCTGTGGCACAAACCATATATCTGTCATCTTAAACTCAGGTATCTTTCTGTCAAGCAAATAGTTTCTTGCCTCTGACTTTTCTGATACTGGAAAGGCAACTGCCTTCAAACTGTTATCTACTTTCTTATTTAGAATTTCTGTTCTTGGAGTGAACTTAAAATGGTCACTTGATAACATTTTTTTCTTAGGTTTATGACCTTTCTCTGAAAGAAATTCTTTAAGATACTCTTTATGTATAGTTGGAAAATTATCTTTCAAAAAGATAACACTTGATGTAGTTTTTCCACAGTTATGACACTTGTATATGAACGATTGTTCTTTTACAAAATGATAACCTCTAGATTTATATACATTCTTTTGAGAATCACCACAATAGGGACACCGATGATTCAGTGTATTCTCATTAATCCACTTTGCCCTGTCTAAATTCGACATGACCATAGATAAGTATTTTCTTTCCAACCACAGCATTTACATCCATTATACTGTGTGATATGAGGATTTACAAGTCTTTTTTACTTATATTTTTGAGTTTATTTTTAGGCACTTGAATGACATATCTGTTCTCAACAACCTTTGGTTTTTCATGTTCTATTCTTCTTGCAATTAAACCTGTTGATGATACTAACAGTAGCACCGCCAATGGGTCAAATACAAAGATGAGTGCATATATCACCCACCTTACAGCATTGTCAAGATACTTGACAGAATCCTCTTGCCCATATATGACCTCTGCCACATATTTAATTGGACCAATCTCCGCTTCTTGTTCTAATTGTAATCTTTGTAAAGGTAATTTATCTTCATTTAATTTTACTATATCATCTACTATTATGTCAATATCATTTGCAATTTCTTGTCTCTCATCTGTTTGTCTTCTGTCGATATAGTTTCTATCTTGTGGTCTTGCAGTATCTAAAATATTATCTAAGTTTGCAACTCTGTCTTCTAGTCTTTGTAATTGTGAATCTTTTGATTCTATTCTTTTGTCTATGATAGACATCTCTAATGTATAAGAATCGCCTACAAGAGTTGTCTCTATGTTTGCCTTTGATAGATACCCAAATATACCTAACGATGTAATCAACATCAAGACACCTACTGCCGTGACAAGGTAATACTTCATGTAGTTTAATTTGTCCCACGCAAGGTGTAAAAAGGCGGCCGTGACTAACTTACCAACTTCTAATGCAGTCATCATCACTACTGTGCCGAGATAAGCGCCTGCAAATATAGTCGCCATACCTAATACTGAGAAGTAGGCGGCTATACCTGCTATGCCCACTGATGTAAATAGGGCGAGCCAATTTAAAAATTTTAACATATTATGTGTAGTCGTATCTTTTTAGTATTCTAGTGTAAAGTTTTTCTGCTTCTTTTTTATTTCTTTTTTTATAAGTGTTTCTACTTCTCACTAAAGGTGTATCTGTTGATACTGCAACTCCTGTTGCATTCACTGGTGCATCTTCTTTCAATTCGTAATCGAAATCCATATAATCATTTAAACTATCTGCAAGTTTTATACCTGCACTATAATCCATAGGATAATGTAAACCTGCATTTATACGACCATATGCAGTCTTATCAGCCATTATTCTTAAATTTTTCTTGTGTTCTGGATATTTCTTACCATAAAAATTTGCAACAACATATGGTTGCACTGTATGACCTGAAGGATAAGATGGTGTAGATGCAGTTCCAGTTTTTAACTTGTTAAGTTTTACTTTATATTTTTCTGCGAGTTGATATGGTCTAGGATAATTAAATGTATTCTTATAGTGTCTAATAACAGGCACACATTGGTCTTCGATAAACTCTATCATATTTTCATTATATTTTAGATCGTTATCATCCATATATTCTTTGATGTAATATGATGAATCTTTATCTGAATTGATATACTCTTGTTTCTCTTGATCAGTCGCATCTTCTACTTCTGATACTGTTTTCATCATTTGTGCTTTTGCTTCTTTGCTATCTGGTGATGGTGGTTTTTGTAAAGCTATATTGTCCCAACCTGATTTGAATATCTTAACTTTTTTGTATTTTATAGGTTTGAGTTTCTCTTCATCGTCTTCATACTTCATCTCTTTCATGTTTATAATATTTTCTATGAATAGAGTTGATTCTTGTTGTATGCCTAATTTCTTATCAACTGCCTTAGCGCCTTTCTCAATCGTATCACCCATAGATTGTGCCCACTTGACCATTTTGTCTTTGAGTTCTTTACCTTTCTCTGTTTGACCTGCACTTTGTAATCCTGAGTATGTTAATGCAAGTGCAAGACCTGTTGCACCACCCATCCATATTGGTAATCCACCTGTTGCCATACCTGCACTCAATAAACCCATACCTTTTATGCCATCTGGTGTTGCAATTAGTTCTTTAAAACCTGCCTCACCTGCAAATGCTTGTGGTATAATCGTTAGATCAAAATCTGATTCTATATCACCCGAGAATGACATTCTCAACCATTGACCTATCGCAAGACCTGATACTGCAACTGCACTTAATGTTGCAAGTGCCTTATTCTTTTGCATGAATTCATCGACTTTAATTACACCACCTTTTAACTTTTGAAATGCACTTGTGTCATGTAATGCTGATGCACCAACTTTTAAAGATTTACCAACTGTTCTAAGAGAACCCATAATAATTTTAGAAGAACCAGATATAGAACCACCGATTGCCTTAACTGTATTATAGACTGACGGTTCTTTAAATGCCATTGCAATATCAGCTACATCTGCACCTACGGCATCTTGCATACTTCTTATATGATTTTTTAGATCACCAACTGTATCAGGTAATGTTATTGATTCGTCTTCTTCATCTGGTATATCATCACCATCTACATCGCCATCATCTACATTGCCTGTATCTTTTATATCAACATCTTTTTGTGGCATAGAATCTCTTTTCTTTTTAAGTTCTTTTGCCTTTTCTGAGTTCGGATGATCTTTGAGATATTTTTCTTGTTCGTCTGGTGTCATGTTGAAGAACCAATCATCTTTTTCTTCTAACAAAAGTTCTTCACACACCATATCAATAGTGTCACACCACTTTTTATAGTCTTCGTCTATATGATATAAAACTTCATTAATATACATCTTCTGCCGTAAATAGAACTCGATCTTGTTCTATTTTACCCTCGTATATCTTGATGCCGTATACAAGTGCGTATTCGTGAACATCTTGAATTTTTGTTTTTGCTGGATAAACTTTAAAATCACCATGTTCATCCCAATTTTGTTTGAGTTGTTGTCTTAAAGTAAAATTACCACCACCATTTATTTTGCCTGTGCATAATTTACCAACTTCCATTGCTTCAGTTATGACTTCTGCATCTATCTTATCTAAACTTTTAGCGTGTTTATAAAAATCTTCGTATAGTAATTCTGATTGTTCTTCATCTAGATCGTATTCTTCTTTTAGTAATAGTAATGCAACTGCATATGAGGCAAGTATAGATTTACCACCTGGTATTTTACCTAATAGTTTTTTAATATTAAATACTAATCTATGCAATGGTGTAAGAGAGTTTTTCTCTTCTTTTGATTTAGGATTATTTGGTATTTTTTGATTTTTGTTGTCGGGGTCTGTTAAGAATTTAATTCTAGTGCCTCTTTCATCTATGAAACCAAACTTGAAGGCAGGCGTTTTGTTAAAAGGTGTCACTAACATCTTTAGAAAACGAAATACTATTAAACTGTCTATTACTCTTCCGACCATAATACTATTTATGTTATAAAACTCTTAATCGTTTAACAAGTGTCTCATCTATTGGTATATCTGTCATCCAGTCTTCTTTAATCAGATCAAGATAGATTAACATAGTTTTGATAGATGACCAATGTTTTTGTTCTTTAATTTTAAAATTTAACATTCTCATACATGCCTCAAAACCAAATACATTGAAGAGACATATAATATGATTCAACATGAGGCGTTCTCTAAGTTCACCATTCTCATGATATCGATGTAGTAATCGTTTTAGATAACGAAACCTACGCAAGTCCTCATTAAAGTCTTCAATGTCTTCACATTGAGGATCATCATAATGTTTCATCGCATATGCGTTAAAATTTTTTGCTGTGATTTTGTCAAAAAGACCCATAATATAATTTGTTAGTTTTGTCTACTATTATATTTAGTAGACATTACTAAGCGGACTTAAACTAAAGAACCGTAAACTTTGTAAGAACCTGATTCTAACTGTTCGTATTTTACATTCAGATTAACGATTTTCTCTTCTTTGTCAAGTTGGTCTATAGGTGTATCAACTGATTTACCTATTGTCTCACCCATTTGTGAGAATTGTAAGTCTAAAGAACCTGATTTACCAAACTCTTCTTCTTGCACTTCACCATGTCCTTCTACTGAATGTTTCTTCATAAGACCTAATAGTGATAGTTTAGACTCCATCTGTGCGACTGCGGCTTTTGGATTCATAAATTCTGATACTGCAACATGACCTAAAATTGCGTTCACTTTATTTTTTACATCTGGATTATCGATGTCATAAGGCACTTTCTCTGCCTCTAAACCAGAACCCTGTAAAATGTTTTCTTCTAAATATTCTTTAAATGTTTTCATATGTTATCCTGTAATTGCGACACCCACACCTAAAACTTCTGCATGAGCGGCGAATATTTCGTTAGAAGCGTCCTTTTGAACTATCTCTACACCACCTGATTTGAGAGTGAATGTACCGATGAGAGAGTTACCACTTGTTTCTATAGAAACTAATCTGTCTGTCGTGCCTGAATTAACAAGTCGCACGGCAGTAGATAGTCCAAAATTAGAACCATTACCTGAGCTTGTTCCACAAGCTGCTTCTGAACCTAAAACATGTATTCTCATAATGTTACCTTATATTTATGCAGCTACTGTAATTGTTCCAGCGGCAGTTCCGATACCAGCAACATTAGTAATGGTTGCATTACCACCACCTGCTGTATCAACAATTGTTCCACCGTTTAGAGACATAGCGTTTGCGCCAATACTTAATACATCACCTGCATCTGTAGCTGCGTTACCAGCTGCTATTGTAAGACTGAACACAAGTTCGTTGGTTGTTGAACCACTTGCATATGATAATGTATGATTTGCATTCGTGTCATTAACAACAGTTAATTGTGGTGTTCCTGCTACAGTCACATTCTCGTTAAAGAATACTTTGACTGATAGTGTTCCACCGTCTGACTTGTCAAATGCTGTTGTGACAAAATCTATCTCAGTAATGTCTGCCTGTCCGATACCAACTGCAAGGTCAGCACCAGTAGCAACTAAAATCTCTTCTAGATTTCTAGAACCAACTGTTTTCTTTAGAACCCAGCCTTCTGGTTTTGCAATACAATTTTTTGCATCAGCAGTATTTAAGTATTTTGGTTTTGATTCGTCTGAATCTGATACTCCCCATAATGCCATTTTATTTTCCTCTCTCTCGTTTATTTTGCAACTTTCAATACTGCCTTAAAGACTTTATTGAAACTTGATTTATCTTTTTGTAATAACTGTAGGTATTTAGTTCTTTGAGGTGCTCGAATAGACATTAAAGCATCATAAACTTTTACCGCATCAGCCCTTTTTACCTTTATTTTCTTCATATCATCAGTTCTAACTTCGCCATCTTTCGTGTAATCTTTAAATTTTCCTAATTGAACTAATATGTTCGCATCAGGTCTATTCTGAACACCTTTTGCCTTTGAATCCATGGCGTCTAAAGCTCTCTGATAAACCTCGTCTTCTTGTGCCTCGCTATATTTACCACCTGCCATTGTAGAGATTTTATCTAATCTTTTCTTTAGATCATCTTTATTTTTGGCCTGTGCAACTGCACGAGCAATCTTTTTATTACCACCGTCAGACATCATGCCAAAGTCTGCAATCTTTTCCATAACAGCGTTGACTTGTTTGGCTTGTTTTACATATCCAAGTTTTAACAATTTCTTTCTGAATGCTTTTGTTCTCGCATCAGATGTTAAAATCTTCTCTATGACTTTTTCTGTTTCGTTCATTATTTACCAACCATGGTAACATCTGACATACCGCCACCATCTAACATATTCTTCTTAATTGACTTGTCAAATATGTAGTCAACAACTGCGGTAAAACCTTTCATGTCTGTATCTGATACTTGAAAACCACCTGAAATCTTTTCTAGTTTTGCACCAACTTTCTTGGTGACTACTTTTAAATGTTTCTCTAAACTCTTGTCTTTTACTTTTGTGAATTTAAGAACTTTGCCTTCTACGAGTTCGCAATGTTCTGAATCGTGCATATCTCTATATGTGTCCATAATGTCAAAAGAGTTCATAATTGGTCTGCCCTGTGCATCTTTCTTTCTACTTGCGGCTCTATCACTCATCATCTTCATGGTGTTAAGTTCACCAATCAATGATAATACTTTTTGTTGTGCCTTTAGTATTGCCTCGTATGTAGGATTAAACCCTGTATTTTTGAGTGTCTTGTCACCTGATTTTGCGATTTGTTGATAACCTTTCTTGACTTTTTCCATGTCTTTAGAAAGTTTCTTCGCCATGTTTATTTCTTTATCAGTGACTTCGTTTATTGATTCTGGAAGTTTTGCGTAGTTTTGTCCTGGTTTTGGGTTATTGATATACTGTGGAAAGTTAGGACCAAATGATTTGGTATACTTCTTAGGATTCTTTGCAATGTCTTTCAACCTATTTAAGTAATCTTTTGGATTCTTTTTATATGCTTTCATATTATCAACAAAACCATCTTGTGATATTAGTTGTGATAATACTCTGTATAGTTTTGCATCTTTAGATGACCATACATTGGCAAAATGTCTTTGCATCATATTATTATCTAATGATACTTCTTGTAAGTTTGATTCGTTTGTTGGTTTTTTAGGTGCAGGATTCTTTCTTCTCATGTCAACGATTGCAGTCCAGAGTTCTTCTCTAGTCATTGTATCGCCTGAACCTGCATCTTTGAATTGCATTGCAAAATACTTTTCCATTCTTTCAAAGATTTCATCAGCATTTAGAAATGACTTTATATACTTTCTAAGTTCTCTGTTTGCTTTTGCGTTGTATTGTGCGTTGACTCTTGCTTTTTTATTGATAAATGCAAAGTAATAATCACCATCATAGATAGGGTAACTTAGAGATAACCATGAATTCTTTAATGCACTATTATTAACATAATGAGTTTCTTTGTCGTTCTTTTCAATCCACTCTTGTTCTTTTTTATCTATGCCGACTTTCTTTGCGAAGACTTTAAGAGGCATTTCTTTTGACATTCTTGCCATGATTTACCTCGGCATGCCTTTTGCTACTTTACCTCTTCGCATCTTCTTCATGATGCCTCTTTCGATATTTGATTCGTCTATGTTTTCTTGCCACATATTACGAATAGCATCAAACTCATTGAATTTAACTTGATGTTGTGCATTTTCTATTTCTTCTGAACTACAATGACTTGCTTTCACAACTTTTTTTTCTTTAATATAATCTTCATTTGCATACTTCAATGCGTTCTGAACTTCTTTTGATTTAAGAATGTTATCACCATAGAACTTTTTGATTTCACTAGATGCGACATTCATTGCCCCACCTAGATCGAGTGCAACTTCTACTGCTTTCTTGATCTTGGCATCTTTAACTTTGTTTCTTCTAAAGTAAGTAGATACTTCACGACCTGTTAGTTTCTGTTTGCCGTAAGGTCCTAATGGATTAACCTTACCATCTTTATCTAAAACTTGTTTTGCTTCTTGAAATAAATTCATATTATCCTCGGCTACTAGCCATTAGTTCTTCAAACTTTTTAGGGTTCATTTTATACATATCTTGCAATGTTTTAAGTGCTTTTTCATGTGGTGAACCAGACATTTTTACAAATTTCTCTATGTATGCAAGAGCTTTTTTATTTTTCATTTTAGGAAAAAAATCTTTTACTTTCAATTGTTGTGGATTAGGACCAATTGTATTTGATTCTTTTAATTGCCTAATAGTTCTTTCTAGATTCACACTAACCTCTTACTTTGGCAGCTAAATCTTTATCAGCACCGCCCCATGTTCCTTTTGACTTAGTTGCAAAGCTGTTCACTCTGGCATGTCCCCATTGGGTCGGGTTTGTGCCAGGTCTATGACCAGTTCTCCAAGCAGCTACACCTCTTTTGAATACTTGTTTTAATATACCAAAAGGCATGCCTGTCTTTTCTGCTTTCTTTTTAAGAGATGCATCTGCATCTCCTTCATCTAAATCTTCTGGATGATCTTCCATTGCCTCTTTCAAGTGAACTTCAAACTCTTCGTTATAAGGGAAACCTTTTAAAGGGTTATCAAATACTTGTGAGAAATGTTTTGCAGTATTGGCTACTAAATTTTTATTAGCTTTCTGAGCTTCTCGAATATAAGAATCTACTGCCTCACCTGGAGTCATTGTTTGTAGATACTTTGTATATTCTGGTGTTCCTATTTCGTGTGGCATATTATTTTCTCTTAGTAATGTCTTTTGCCTTATCTGTCAACTTTGCGATGTCATCTTTTAAGTCTTGAATTTTAAAGTTGAGATCATCAGCCATCTCTTCTTGACGGTCTGCCTTCAATTCCTGAGCCTCAGCATATTCTTTCATTCTTTTTGCTGTTGCTTCATCTTTTCCTTGCGCTTTCTGTCTTTGTTCTGAAGCGTCATCTCTGTATTTCTCAGCGGCGTCATCATGAACTTGTCTTTGTTTTCTCATGAATTCAAGTTTTCTTTTCATCTTATCGATAGGTTTCATGGCAGCTTCTTTCTTTTTGTGTTGTGCCATTCTATAGTCTGCAGCTGAATCTCTTTCAAAGTCTTGTCTGATGCCTAAACTCCCTAAGGGACCTGCTTCATCAAGACTTTCGAACTTTTTTACAGAATCTAATACCTCTGATATTAGTTCTACACCAAACTCTTCAATGATAGGAAGTAAAGCTTCTTTCATTGTTGCCATCTTTCTGAGTCTTTCTTTCTTTCTCATTTCTGCATCTCTAAGTTTTGCATTTGCATCTTTAACAGACTTCTGCATATCTCTTCTTACTTGTGCAATAGATTTCTTTTCAGGTTTGCCAGACATCATAGTTGTTTCTTTGACATCTTTCTCTTTAATGTTTTTCTTTTTAGGGTCATGTTCTAAGTCTTCGACTTCTTTTACAGTGTATTTTTTACCTGATACTACGAATTCTTTTTCATCGTTGTCTTTTGCATTTTTTAATGCCATTGAGAACTTGTTGCCCTCATCTTTCATTGCCTTACTAATTGCGGCTCTTCTCTTTTTTAGATATTCATCTGATGAATCTGTATCGCCATCGTTATCGATGTCTGCATCTGCCTTACCGACAGGATCGAGTTTCTTTTCTTCGATTGATTCTTCTTTGAGTTCTGGATTTACATCTAGAATATCGTCTTTTGATAAGCCTCGACTTAATTGAAATTTCATTATTGACTTTTTATCGCCAACAACATGTGCTTCATCGTCACCTGGTTTAGGTTTCATAAATCTTACACCTGCTTTTTTGGCGAGAGGCATAAGTTTTCTTTCAGAACCAGGCACAATTTGTATACCCATTTTCATTTCAGATAGTTCTAAAATGTTTTTTGATGCGTCAAGTATAGACTTAGATAAATCTTGTATACTCATTATAGTTCCCCTTTTTCGAAATAGTCAAACAGTTTTTGTTTGCCTGACTCATTTAATCTTAATGTTTTTGATAGTCTGCCTAACATATTTCGTTCTGCTAGTTTTTCTACTGATTTTTCTACAGAACCATTGTCAAGTTCTTTAATTCTATTATCTACTTCTTTAAGTTCTTCTTGGAGTCTAAGTCTTTCTTCTTGTAATGACTCCAATGTCTCTTCTGTCTTCGAGTCCTCTGCGAATTCTTCTTTAAGCAGTTCCTCGATCTCATTTTCTACATCAGTTCCTTCAGAAACAACTGGTGTTTCTTCGACAACTGACTCGACTTTTTCTGTTTCTTTAACAAAAGAACGAACTTCCTGTAGTTTTTCTTTCCAAGTATTCTGTGCCATGATATAGTTATTTATATGTTCTCGATTCTTAAAACGAGTCCATTTTCTCCTTTTATTACTCTGTGATACACCATTTTTGGTATCCAATAATCGTGTCCCACTTTCATTTCTTCTGGTAATGAGTCGTCCATCTGTAATTTCCAACCATTACCTCTCAAAACATGCACCTTTCTACTCTTCTTGTCACGGTGCCATACAAGTTCTTCTTCGTTTGTATCATCAGAAAATTCTCTAATGATATATTCTCTTTGTGTTCCGTGTTGAACTTCGATACTATCTGTATAAGGTTTCATCTCTAATATTTATAGTTACCAGAAAAATGAACCTCCGCCAGATAAACCTAATTGTTTTGCATAACGAGGCAATCTGCAAGACCAGTATCCTGGTTTTGTTTTGTCATTTGCAGTATCACAATTATGTCTTGCAACATATGATGCTCTAGCTTTAGTATCATCAAACTTTACACTTAAACCTGTTGTATCGCCAAATGTGACTTTCTTTACTTTGTCACCATCTTTGACATATACATAAAACTTTTTAGGACCACCTCGTTTTGGTTTACCAATAGGTGGATTCTTTTCATCTTCTTCTTTGAAATACATCATAGGACAGTCTAAAGGCACTAATTCTCCCTCATAAACTTCATATTCACCTAGATCAGTTTCAAGTATTAGACCATCTATTTCTGTCAATCTATATCTTTTCTCTGCAACAAGTTTTCTTGCCTCTTTTATAATTTCAAAATACATCATAGAACCTAATCTAAAAGGATTATCTAAGAGATTTGTACCTGTTTTTTGCATTTCTGATAGAGTTTCATCTATTGCAATGTCTTTAAATGTTTTGATAATCATGATGCTTTCTTGATTGGTATACCAGATTTATTTGCTTTATCTATTGGTTTTCTTTTCTTCTGCATTTCTTTTTGTCTAATACCTTTGACAAGTCGTTTTGCAATCTTAGCAATTTTACCTGATTTCTTATCTAAGAATTTACTAAGTGCAATCTTTTGACCTAATCCGAGATCACTCAACTTTGCACCTTTAAGTCTTTTCTTTGCAAGTTTATTTCTTGCTTGTTTCATTGCTCTTTTCATAAGAGTCTTTCTATCTATCTTAATTTTTTTTCTTGCTC
>CESB01034332.1_pt1 | contig 17189 bp, 23 predicted proteins | sample 531071 | NCBI WGS metagenome assembly CESB01 (sample SAMEA2621259, study PRJEB7988) | marine metagenome | biome: marine biome (ENVO:00000447); feature: surface water layer (ENVO:00002042); material: "saline water (ENVO:00002010), including plankton (ENVO:xxxxxxxx)" | depth 5 m | reverse complement strand
TACAGCTAAGAAAATAATTTGGGCTAATTTTTCGCAATCCCCCAGGAGACACACGACGAAGTAATACCCCGTTGTGTAAGGTTTGTGTATGTCTCGTGGTGAGTGTTTTTAGTCCGTGTTTCGTATATGATTCTATGTCAGTCGCAGTATTGTTTGAAGCCTCTGTTACATAAACTTTTCCTTTGTCTTTCTTCGAATTGCTTTCGTCTTTCTTCCATAGCCTTTTTTCGCTGCTGCTGCCGTAACCATGCCGCATGTTCAGCCTTTTTTCGACGCTCTTCTTCGAGTCGTTTCCTCTCCTCCTCCGCAGCCTTAGCTTCTGCTTCGGCCTTGGCCTTGGCCTCCGCCGCATCTTTTTCACGCTGCCTGGCAAGCTCCTCCTCGTTCATACGAGCTTCCCGCTCCGCCTTAGCCTTGGCCTCGGCTGCCGCCTTTTCAGCCGCGGCCTTGGCTTTAGCCTCTTCGATCTTACGTTTTTCCTCTTCATGTTTTCTTCTGAGTTCCGCGGTTCGTTCTTCCTGGAGTCTCTTACGCTCGGCAACTTTATCTTCATATGCTTTTTTATTAGCCTCCATGGCTTCTTTCCTTTTTTTCTCTTGCTCTATTCGTGCCGCCTCCAAGCGCGCTTCCATTTCGGCTTTTCTCGCATCCGCCTCCGCCTGCAACTTTTTCCTATTCTCCTCGATTTCTGCTCTAGCCTGACGCTGACCTGCGGAAAGACGTCTCTCATTCCAAATCTCACGCTCCGTCTTTTGCTCAACCCTGGGGGTGGCTGAGTCGAACCGACTGAGACTAGCTTGATGTTCTTCACTTGAATATGATGGGTTTTCCGCATTCAGTTGCTCTTCGGTTTCTCGTGCTACACGATCTGCTGCGAGGCGTTCTCGCCCTTCAGCCATGGTCTGTTGTCGTTCGGCCATCTCCAATTTCCTATTGGCTTGCTGCCGACGACGATTCTCTTCTCCCATGCCGCGCTGCTCTGACATTTGTTGTTCTCTTTTCATTTGCTGCTCAGTTCTTTTCGTTTCTCGTTCGTGTTGTTGTGTCGCCCGGGTCAATTCCTGTTGTTGTTTCTGTTCCGCCCTCTTCGCCTCTCCTTCTACATTTGCTTTGAGCTGTTCGGCCGCTTGTTGACTCTTGGCATACTCGACCTCTGCTTGTGCCAACATCTTAAGATTTTCTTGATTTGCCCGCATCAATTTTTGCTTCTCTTCTTCGCGTAACCTTTTGGCTTCCTGTTCCATTTCATCCTGCCTTTTAGTTTCTGCTGCCATGAGATCATCCAACTCTTTCTTGGCTTCTTCTAGTTTAGTTTCCTGTTCCTTTTGAAACTCTGTATATTCGCGTTCGAGTGTTTTTTGTTGTTCCAACACATCTTTCTTTTCCTGCTGATACGCCAATTCTTTCATTTGATTTTGTCTAGCCTCTTCCTCCATCTTTGCCTTTATTTCCGCAGCTTCACGCTCAGCTTCTTTTCGAGCTTCTTCCGCTTTCTGTCTAGCCGCTTCCAAATGTAAAGCTTCTTCTTCCTGCATTTTCTTCCGTCTCTCATCCTGTTCACGTCTAGCCTTTTCCATCGCTGCTAATGCAGCTTCTCTCTGCTTTTTTAATTCGTCAGCACTCTTTTCGTTAGCCAGTCTTGTACGCTCCTTTTCAATGAGACGTTTCTGTTCAAGTTCGGCTTGGCGCATACGCCTCTTCTTTTCAAGTTCTCGCTTCTTTTCTGCGACGCGATCAGACAATACACTCTTGACCTCGATAATTTTCTTTTCCTTCTCTTTCGAAATTGTCTCAACTTCTTTTTGCAATTCCTTTACCTTTTCTTTCTGAATGTTTATATTTCGTGCTTCATATTTATTCATTTCTTGAGCCACCTCGTTTTTCACTGACACTTTCTTTTCTACAATCTCGTCAATTTTCTTCTCAAGGTCTTCGGCTGTACGAATTTTTACAGTTTCAACCAAACCCATATCCGGATCCAATTTTATTGCCACTGGGCGTGGAGGCGGAAGAGGTTTTGATATAACTATAGGTGCCTCTATCGGTATAATCTCTGGTGTACTATTCTTCTGTAGATAATAGATTACTACGATGAGTAAAATCAATATTATTAAAACTATCAAGACAAGTCCGTTATCTGTCATTATTACCTGTAGATGAGAATTAATTTCCGAATACTTACTAGTGTTGATGAATCACTGTTTAGTTTTTGGTGCCAGGGGGCACTTAGCCAGGACCAGGATTATACCGGCATTAAAACGCATGAACTGCCCTTACACACCCGTTAGTCGACGGGAGGTACTTAATTTACAACATCTAAAAGATACGAAAGACCTGGTGGCATATATGTCTATACCAACACACAACTTCTGCGAGGCTGTTGAACCATATCTTGAAATGGTTGATCCATTGTACGTTCTCGAAAAACCACATGGACATTCCAAATTCGATTTTGAACGTATAAGAGATTTTATACACGCTAACAACCTAAAAGTTATATACAGTGATCATTATTTAGGTAAGGATGTTCTGTACAATCTATGGACACCGAAGAACTTGGAATCCATAAAGATCTTTATCCACGAAGACGCCGACATGACTGAAAGAATAAATTACTTTGATACCGTCGGTATAATTGGTGACATGTATCAAAGTCATTGTGTGACACTATTTGCAACTATAATTGCGAAGCATACGTCTCGAACGCGTAAAGAGATTCTTCGTGATCTTAGTTTCGTCAAACCCCGAGTAACACAGTTAGCCCGAAATATTCACTATAAGGGTATAGCCCCTACACAGTGTAAAATTTCCATGGAATACAATGGGATTTTACTCGAGGCGGACATAGCTAAAATGATGCTTGAAAAAAAGAAACTGATAACCATTAACGATGATCGGTCATGGAATCTCGATGCAGGGTGGGATGCATATGGTAACGTGATGAGTGAAATTAAACATGGTAATAGATCCCTTTTCTTGGACGAAGAGGAGGTTGGATATTTATGGGATCATGCATCTATCATAACCGGTTAATGTAGGTGAAATTATTGATTCGCTATGAGGTGCGCGTACCAATCCGAGCCCGGTGACCCCCCACCGAGATGGGACTCATCGGTCATACCTGATGAAAAAAACATGAAGTCGTTCAGTATATCACCACTCTCAAACATATCCATTGTTTCCTCATCCACCGTGTTGTTGCACTGCGACGCTGGCAGCTTCCCACTCGCACAATCTTCGGCGAAACGTCCCTCAGGGCCCAAGTTCTCCCGCCGCTGCCGCTCTTTATGTTTAGCTTTCCTCCTATCACACTCGTCCTTAGGTAATATTTCATCGGTGATGCGGTCATAACAATCGTCCATCTGTTTCTGCATGATCGCCAATCGCTTCTCGTCGGTCATCCACCAGTCCGTGGGTCTGCTCCTTTTCTTCCTTTCTTCCTCTGACAACATTGCTTCGATCCTAGCGTCTCGCTCCGCGTTGTTCCACTCCTCCTCCCACGCCGCAAGTGCCTCTAATTCTCTTTGTCTTTCGGCACTCGTCTGCCATTCCGAGTCCTGTAGTGACGATTGTTCTAAATCACGAGCGGCTTGACGTTCTGCTTCTTGTTCTTCATCTCCGGTATCCTCAGATTGTTTCTGCCTTCTATTTAAAGCTTCTTCATCAGCAGCAACTTCTGAATCGTACTCCTGTTGCGCACGATCTAACAGGGCTTGTTGTGTCGATTCTCGCGCTTTCATATCAACCTCAACTTTCTCTCGAAGCGCCTGTTCTTCTGCATCCATTCTAGCCTGTTCAGCTTCCGCCTCTTCTAATTCGGCTATAGCAGCAGCATTAGCATCTAATAACTTTTGCTTCTCTTTGGCGCGATATGCCTCATCATCACCTTCTATCGTTGTTTGCCGCACCTTTTCTTTTTCTACCATATCGTCAAATTCTTGCATGGCTGCGTCTATTTTTTCTTGTTCCTCCCGTTGAGCATTTTCGTAATCTGCTTTAAGCCTTTCCTCATAAGCAATTGCATTTTCTAAATCAATTTGCGCTTGTTCTTCGTCCATCACCGCCTGAATAGATAACTGACGCACACCAGCTTCGACTTCAGCCGCCTCTTCTTCTGCTTTGATCTTATCTTGTATCAACTTATCCCGAGCTTCTGACAGCAATCTTTCATTGTCAAATTCCAGATTCATTCGATCTACTTCACCTTGTATAGTTGCTTTCCTTTGCGCTTCGGCAGCCTGTTGTCGTTTAAGTTTTAACTCCATTAATTTCTGTTCATTTTCTTTACGATTCTTCTCACGATCAGTAGCATAAGCACCTGATCGCTGCTTTTGAAGCTCCATTTCCCTCTGTAACTTTTTTACTCGCTGCCTTTCCTTTAGTTCGGCTAAACGCTTCTGAAAAGCGGAAAGTTCTTCTTTCTTTTCCGTAATAACTTTTTCCGCGTTGGTTTTTAATTCTTGAACCTTGACCCTTTGATCATCTATAATACGCTGTTCAAGTCTGGTGGCTTCTTCATTTATAGCTTTTCTATCCGCCATATTAACGGCGACTATATCATCTATAACTTTTTCAAGCTCGTTTACTGTACTTAACTGTATAGTCTTCGATTCAGACTCTGCACCTACACGTGTATCTGTATCCACGACAATTTCCAATGATCGTTTTGGAAGTTTTATCGATTTTACTGGTTTTACCGGTAAAGTCGGTATTTTGTCTGGCATGGGTTCTCCTTTCTTTCTGTTGTAGTAATAATACAACAATAATAGAACCAACACAATCGCAGTAATTAATAACAAATCTACTGGTGTCATCTTATCATTATATGATATTATAATCGTGTCAAAAACTCCGGGTTACGAAATTTTTGATATGATTTGTGAGTTGCTTTTTTATTTATTGACCGTCCATTATCATATCCGCCATCTTGGCCTTATTTTCTTCAACTTCGGCGACCCGAATCTTATCCTGAACATCTCCAGCTTTCCTCATCTTAGCGACGGAGCGATCAAGTTCTCCTATAAGTTCAACGCCTCCCTTAGCGTTTAAAGCAGCCGAAGCCCTACCGATAATAGCCTCCATCTCCTTTCCAAGGGACTCAAGCTGCTTAAAATCCATGTCCTTAATGTCTTGTGAGTAAAACTCATCTCGCTTCTTAATAAATTCCTTCAACTCCATGATAGACTGCTTCATCGTTTTAGTGACCTTATCCTTAGCCATGGCTAGTTTGTCGGTGTATTCAGTCTTTTCCATTTATAGTAAACCAACAAAATTTTAGGGAGAAATAGGTGCGGGTGCCATAGAACCACCCATCATTTCATCCTCGTCCTCAGATTCTTCGGGTATAGGCATGTCTTCAGCCGCTCTCGGCATAGGACCATCTGGGAGCGCCTGGAGGTCTGCCACCTGCTCATCCGAAAGATCTTCAATATCAGGGTTGGATTCAGCGCCCTCCATCGTCTGAAGTTCGGGAGCCTTGGAAATTTCTTGAAGAAGGGCGTTGAGCTCAGCCTCGAGTTGCTCGGGAGACTCATAAGATTCTGTAGTCTTCTGGAGCACCATACCAATAAGTATGGCGACGATCATACCCGCGATGAAAATGATGATCCTATTTTTTGCAAGACCCTTAATAGTGGTAGCAAACTTGGACATTGTTTTATAGTGTATTGATATTTTTTTCTCCCATGATTACAAATGAAACTAAGACCGGTCGAACATGTAATTTTCGAGGCTATTGTGATAGGTATACTCAACGTGGCTCTTTTGTCCCTGTTAAATAGAATACCCAGCCTGAACACTACATCACTTTTTGTTAAATTGTTCCTGGGTGGTGCGCTTATTCACATTATATTTGAGTATTCTGGTGCAAATTCCTGGTGGTGTAAATCTACCTACCGTTAAGCTCTGTGAGTCGATCCATTGAAATTCTCTTCGCACGTTGAAGCCAATCTAGTTCCATATGAGCATCCAAAGACTTTAATCCTATGAGGGCATTTTTTGTTTCAATGTACTCCTTATAAATATCCCTCTCAACCTCTTTACCAAAGCGCGTTAACCCCCCGTCTCGTGTAAACATTCTTAGTCGCATATCGTATGCGAATAACTGTGGATACGTTCTATACATACACTCAAATGTAAACGTTTGAACATTTATATATCGTGCGCTTACATATGCCCTGATCGCCTCTTCTTTGACTTGTACAGTAATATTCTTAATAGGTTTTAACTCTCTCAGTTTTTTTAGACACTCCTTTTCATACTTGTTAATAAGTATAAGGTCCTGACGAATTACACATCTTTCCACCGGACGAGAAATGATATCCCCAAATCCATCCCTGTTACGTTCAAAAGAAACAAAGAACCCTTGATCGGGATTTCTAAAACGTTCGGTTAAATTTGGAATTGTAGAACTCAATGGGTAGTATCGTTCATCGTAATGTTCTACATCTAACAACGGAATCTCCCCGTCTCCCTCGTCATCGAAAATATCATATGGATCTTGTGCCCCATCTTCGTCTGTTTCGGTATCAGGGACTGTCGGCATAAACGGAACGTCTATTTGCAAATTTCTATAATCTGTTACAGGAAAATCGTTTTCATCTGGTATTTGTGCGTGTACTTTCTTCAAGTTATTAGCCATATCAAGGTATGTGCCCTCCGGAATTAATTCCGAAATGGAATCCAAAGATTGCATAAGCGATCTTAGATTCTCCATATTATATCATAGCTTAATTTTCTTAACCATCTTTCATTAACATGGTGATAATGTATATTAAAAAATTCTCATCATACGTCAGGTAATGTATAAGACGACCTATGACAAGTCAAACTGTCAAACTGGTATTGTGCACATAGGTTACGGTGCTTTTCATAGAGCACATCAGGCGGTGTATATCGACGATTACATGGAAAGGACCGGGGACCTTCGATGGGGCATCGTCGCGGTGAACTTACGTAACGAAGGAATACGTGAGATTGATGATTATATCTTAAAAACACCGAGTCAATATAGACTCATACGTTCTCACCTTGATTACGTAGACTGGACAAAAAACCGTACGGTTGCTAAACATATGCTCACACTCCCGAGTGTTCACCTTATCACGGTTACGGTTACTGAAAGTGGGTATGCCCCAGGATCCCCCCTCTTTGAATACCTCGCATGTGGTTTACGAAACAGGAATACCCCCATAACCATTTTATCCTGTGATAATAGCCAAAGAAACGGACGAGTTTTAGAAAGTCAATTTATGGCCTATTTGTACCAGACAAATCAGTTCGAACTTGCAGAATGGATCCAAGAAAATGTTAAGTTCCCTTCGTGCATGGTAGATCGCATAACCCCTAGAACCACGTTCAAACTTAAATGCGAACTCGATAAGTTATTCCCAGGTTTCGGTGAGACGGCTGTACAAACGGAAGAATATACACAGTGGGTCATAGAAGATGATTTTGCATCAGAATTTCCAAAGCTTGAAGAGGTAGGTGTCACCATCACAAAAGACATCGAACCATACGAAGAAACAAAAATAAGAATTTTAAATGGATCGCATACATCACTCGCCTATATGGGCGTTCTTTCCGGGTACGATACTTTCGATCAGGTCATGAGCGATAAAGCGCATCGTCAACATTTTAAAGCTCTCCAAAAAGAAGAAATTATACCCTCGATAGAAATTGACTTACCTTTCGATATACACGACTACGTTGACACAGTGGAAGAACGTATTTCTAGTAAAGTAAATGCAGACGAACTAGAGCGTATATGCTTTGACGGTTTTACCAAATTTCACACGTTCGTAGTACCATCTTTGCGTGTATGTTTGGAACGTGGTAAGCGCCCAGTACACATATACAAGAGTATTGCTGCTTGGTACATCTATTCTAGAAAGTTTGCTAGGGGTTGTAAAAAGATAAAATATAGTGAACCAAATTGGGTACTGCTTCAACCTCTTTTAGAGGATGGAAACATAGACGCGTTTGTGAGTAATGAACGATTATGGGGAGATATTCCAAAAAACTATATTACATTCTCGAGAGATCTAAAAACTATACTAATGTCACATACATACGAAAAGGAGATTGACCTTATTGGGGAATAATAGGATAATTGAAATGTGTCAGGGGAGGTCCGTCGCGGCGCGAGCCGTCTCGACGGTGGTATGGACAATATGTAGTCATAGTCCCATTTGGAAATTCAACCTCGTAATAGGTATCAGAATCATTCTCACTCAAACGACGACGCGTGGTCACACCGTGGGGTGACGCCATGATCGCGTTATATACATGATCGGGAATTGCTTCAACATCCAATGTATCAGGGACCGTGTTAAATCTGTACCCCACGTGTTCCTCTTCGTCTTCGTCATCTTCTTCTGGGTATCGAGCGTTATCCGTATCAGCCCAATCGGCATGAAGTAAAGTCACATCCACCGTGACGTTTGATTGTTCCGGAGTAGCCGAACGGATACTCGCTTGCGTCGGTTCATACTCGGGCATTGTCATTGGTTCATTCTGGTCAAGAAGAAATCTTGGAGGTTTGACTTTATCACGGATCTCTTTTATGAGATTCGCGATCTGGAGGTAATCGCCGTCGGGAAGAACGTCAGCGTTCTTGTCGACGAGAGCCATGAGAGAATGGAATTTGTCCATGTTGTAAGATTGGAAGTTTGATATAAAAATACATAATAGCATTACAACTTAAGTCTATTTAAATCACGATACGAGTTTCGCGAACGTCCCATGTATATTTTACACGTCTCGTAACGATCGATAAGATAGTCGTACGAAATATCCTTTGTATCGTCGATTTCCATATGAATATCGTCAATCAGATTATAGAGCTTATCCTGCATCTCATAATCTTTATCACGATGTCTTTCGGGTAAAACCCTACGTTTGAAATATGATAATAAGTCTTCACATTTCAAACGAAGTATTTCTAAATCGTGTTTATTGTCAAATATTTTATCAGCTTTTGTAATATCTGCATCGTGTGGGTCGTGTATTACTCTTTTTTCACCACAATCGTTATACGCCGTTATATACACCCCTTTTATTAATTTTTCGGCGAATGTTTCTTGCTCTGGAAGAGATCTCGTGGTAAGGACATCGTAGAGGAGCTTGAATAAATTGGACATTTTCTAGGTGCGGGCGGTGGTGTGAGTTTATGTGGAGCGTGTAAAACTTCTTTCCAAATAAGTCGTTGGATGTCCGGGCACAGGGGTGCCGTAGCTTGTAAAAAAGCAATAGCAAACTCGTGTGAGTATACACTCACGTAAAAATCCATCAGTCGTCTTTGTTGTTAGTTTTCTCCGAAACATCGGTTTCACTTAGGTCTTCTTTCTTCATTTTAGATATATACTCTCGCTTAAGTCTCAGCTGCTCGATGTCAATATCAAGCATCACGCGGCAGGGTGCGTCAATAATAGCAATCTTTAGCCACTTGAACATATTGAGACTATACCGAGGGGTAAATTGCCAAAACGTATTACACATTGCGACAAAATACGTCTTACATTCAAACGTAATCGCGTTAACGAGTGCATTGCCCTGCATATCAGGGGGTAGGGTGGGTTCAGACATATCGTCGTAATCGGAGGTATCCATGTGTTTTATTTTGTCTCAACATTTTTATATCTGTTTATCATTCGCAAAGTGTCAACACATACCACACTCGCTAATGATGTAAAAAAAGTTAAGACAAGTTTTACGTTCATATTACATAATAAGCTTTTTTTCGTGACCAACATACAAATCTGTATTGATCACAATTTTGTACCCTGCATCGGTAACCCGCTTAGAAAATGAAACATCCTCGGAGAAAATCTGCGAAACCGTCTTTCCATCAATCTCAAGCTCTTCCGTTGGGTAATTGAAGTACGGATACTTGATCTTTTCAAGTACTTCGCGAGTACAAGCCATAAATCCCATACCCGAATAAGCTACTTCATGATGTTTAATATCTTTATCGAGCGTTTCAGGATCAATAAATTCGTATACACCATTTTTTATGAAATGTGCCAGGTCCCATTCCTTAACAGCTGCGATATATTTAGAATTAGTCATTCTATATACGCCAGAAATTACCGGATATTTATCCGTATCTTCGATAAGCTCGATGAGATTTTTAGGTGTAAATATAATATCAGAATCAATCGTCACCCAGACATCATATTCCACCTTCCCATCAAACGGTTTCTGATCATTACCTCGCATCGTGTCAAGACCCAGTGTCTTCATACGCGTGAATGGCACGTAAGCAGAGTAATCACTCGTAAGCGCAATTTTATATCCAACTTGCGTAAGCTTTAGCAAGGAATCCGACCATTGCATAAGAAACGTACTCGAAAACTCTTTACCGGGGAATGCGATAACAACACTTTTCTTAGATTCCATTGTATTCATGTAAAGATTACAAACTTTAAATTACTTTCCTAAACGGCTATGCACGTACTCACAGAATCTCTTGAGTTTGGGAAAGATTGTTTCTTCCCATATACACTCATCCCTCGTCAAAATCTCGGTGTGAATATCATCTTCGCGCTGTTCCTGAAATCTACACTCATCAACGTTGAGCATATTCATGAGCGTTTGGCATCTGACTTTATCGACTTCCGTTAATCCCCGGAAACGACTATCCGTGCGATCTGTCACGTCCACGACAACTAGTTTTCCGGATGAACCCCGAATCAATTTATCCGCATAACCCGTGAGAATATATCTCGTACCCTGTATGACGCAAATTTCTTGTGTGTAGTACTTTTTGTCATACATCTCACTAGCAACTCGACCTCGAAGGACATCCCTAGCATGATCACAGATACACGATCGTTGAGTATCTGCCAAATTCGTTTTTAGTCCAAGTTGGACGGATACAGCACTTATTTTGCTATCAATGTCCTTCATACGCCTAGACTGGAATCGTAGGGCGTCTGATACGATATTGTTCACGACCTCGTTTTCGTTTCGTATCTTCTCAACAAGTTTCCGACGACGGATACCATTGTCCGTTTGATCGTAGTATTTACCGATTACGGTTTTAGCGACATCGATCGGTTTTTTAAACCAGGTTGCACCAGAAATGGCAGGAACATCTGATACGTTGATAACAATCGTGTCTATACCAATCGGATTGCACTGAAATTTGATATCACGTACGACCGAATAGATCACTCCACACGCCCGAGAATCCTCCAAAGCATCGTGTGCACGAAATGTCTCACCGGTGATATGGTTGAACAGGGTTTCGCATCGATTATTTATAGTATCCAAAAATGCCGATTTAGCCATGTCCAAGCTGCATACAAACTTCAGGTGTTGAAAAGGTTCAGTTGAAAGTCCGTATCTATAACATTCACCGAACAGGATGTTTTTGTCGAAATTGGCGTTATGAGCTACGAGCGTCGTAACTCGTGATTTTCTTATAAATGCCGCAAATTTTTCATATACTTGCACAAAAGGTAAGCCATATCGCTGAGCATGGCTATGTGTGATGCCATGTATATCCGTGGCACCAACCGGATCATCTTGATGCGAACCCAACACGAATCCGTCGGGGTACACGATTGTATGTTGTGAATCGATCTCACGTCCGTGTCGAGAAAATTGAATAGCTGCGATAGATGCCATTCTACACCCGCTCCATAATTGGTAGTTCTCGGGAGTTACGGTCTCTACGTTTTGAGGTGGGCGGCCCGAAGTCTCGGTATCCCAGGCGATATAACCCATTGGTAAATATGATCTGTTTTCTTTATATTAAAGATCTAACTTAGGTACAAATTATTCATCAAAGTCGTCAACGCACACGTCATCCATATTTTCCTCCTCCACTTCATCTTCTTCCTCTACGATGATGCCTTCATCTTCTTCGGGACCGTCATCGTCGTCGTCATCGTCCTCGGGTAGATCACACTTTTCCTCGATGTCTTCTACCTTTTCTTCGGGTTTGGGCTTCACATGCTTGCGTTTGGATGTTGTAGATTTGTCGAAGATCTTTTCAAGAATCTTTTCAATCTTTTTCGAGAACTCAGCTCGCTTCTTCTGATTCACCGCAATTTGATCGAGGAATGCATTCGAAAATCCAGCAGCTTTGTAAGCCGCGGTGACAGTTTTAATTGGTGGCTTCTTACCCTTGGAGTAATAATTGTTCCACAACTCGAGAAAATGTGGTACAAGCTTAATCCGAACTTTTCCAGACTTGAGGATATTAAGTTTCACATATATCTTATCCACAAAATCAAGTTCCGGTTCATCTTGAACATCACGTTTTTTGGGAGGTTGTAACTCAGTAACCTCCGGGGCTTCAAATGGTACTCCGCATTCTTTATAGTTTTTTTCGAGTAGACGTACGTACACTTCAGACGCCTGAACTGAAAATGATTTTTGTTTTTGTGGACGAGAAGGTTCTGTTCTGAACCCTTTAACTATGTCAGCCAATACACCCGATGCAGTTTTGATGTCATAGGGTGTAGTAGGTGGATGAAAACGGCGAGCTGGTCGTTTCAACATTCTTACTTTTTCATTACAAATTTTCTAACTTAGGTCTAATTTATGTTCGTCCACACGCATAATCAAGTTCGCATCCGATCACGTGATGCGCCTGAAAATTTTGAAGAGAGCTATACGGACCCCATAATTCAATAACCTTACGCTCCTTATCATACCAAATATACGCAAGCTCTAGAAACTTGGTGAGCCAATAAAAACGTTTCCCATTCTTTCCAATAAATTTGTAAAGCTCATTATCCGAATAAGAAGAAACATCCATCTCGCTGTAATGCGTGTTCGGCGGAGTGTATGGCGCCATCTTAGTCGTATAACGTTGATATTGTTTAAGTTCATTTATGCACCACATCCACATCCGGTGGTATATCCCTCTTTCTTCGGGCACTTGCACTCTTTATCAGCACCACATTTCGCGCAATAGTGGCTGCGACCCGTCCACGTGTGGTAAAAACTCTTACCGTGGTGGTAGTTAGACGTGGTGACAGCTATAATTATAGCGATAGTAACGAGTCCTATAAAGATCGTAGCGGGGTGAGGTAAATTCATTTACTCTATATGGATATTTTATTTCTACGCTCACGGTTTCTTCGGCGTTTAGCGTCGAGTAGCCTTCTCGAGTACATCTCCTTCTTACCTCCGCAACTGTATCCTGAGCTTGCCGTAGCCTTATCGATCACGATAAGCACGACAATTATGAGAGCCAACACAAAAGCGCTACCTGTAAAAGTCTTCAAAAAGTTCTTGTTCAACATGAACATCATCGGTCCTGGTATATAATAAGTCGATATATTTATTCAAACTCGTACTCTTGTTCGTCGTATAGACTTATCTCCGATTCTGAATCATCATCTGTCTCCTCACTATCATATTCCAAATCGAAATCTACATCCGAATCAGTCAGGCAGTCATAATAAATTCCGTCGGCGCGCTTTACGTAATCACCCGTATCTTCCAGTTCCGAAACGTCATAAAATCCTGATACAGCTTCTCTCGGAATTATATGTTGATCATCCGACCATTTATACGCGTATTGATCTTCGTCGTATGATAATGTACATACTTTATACGAATTTCCGCATATTTCATGTATTTTGCATATTTCAGTGTAACCATCGACGTATTCTACGTCTATAAGTTGACCTTCCATTAGTTGATAACGGGGTGTATTCTTAAAATAACATTTTTCTTGGATATAGGTATATGAACATTCCCCACGCTACACATCCCAATCAAGCAGCGATGTTCGATATTGATGATACTCTCATCGATTCGAGTACTAGTACTAGAATGGAAAATGTGTACGCGTTGTATAAAAGCCTGCAAAATAAGGGGTATAAAATGATCATTATTACTGCCAGACCGGGGTTTTACGAAAATGTTATTTACACACAGGAACAATTGAAATCTCATAACATTTACTACGATGAACTAATCTTTACACCTCCTCCAGGTAAATCTGTCTATAAGAAGAATTCTAGGTACGACTACATCGTTTCCGTCGGTGATATGGATACTGATTTAACCGATTCCGTATATGCGGTTAAGATTTCCAAGTAGAATTACAATTATGACACGTAATAAATACGGTCATAGGTTCATCCGCTGATCTGGTCTGCATCTCATAGTACGTAGTCTTCCAACCTTTACACTTTCCACATTTAAACATCCCCTTATAATCCGGGTCATTCATGATTGTTTTACCCTCTTTTTTCGTGGCCCTCTCTCTATTAATGTCCATTTCCTTCGCCATGGGTCCCTCCGGCCACAGACAGTTCGGAGGGGTCTCTACGATCACCGCAGACTTCAGTTCACCTGATACAATACGTCCCTTGAGGGATGGCGAATTCCGTAGACACTTCTGAATCTCCAAAAATTTTGATTTATAGCGATTCATGTGCCTATGATTATCAGAAGCGGGTACGTCTCCCAGTTCTGTAGATCGTTTGATAGCCCAGTTAAATATAGACTTCTCCAAGTTCACACACTTTGTATCATCTTTAGGAAGTTCGAGAAGTTCCGAAAAACGAGTGACAACAAATTCCCTGGACATTTTACTTATGAAATCGAATTAATTAGTAGCGACTTAAGTGCGGCATGGGATTTCTCGCGCAGTCGTTGAATGACTCCGGGGAGCATCGGTTAAAAGGATCAGTGGTCTGACTACGCTGATTAGATTCTTTCGTCACACCCCAGAAGGAATCCAACTCGTGCAGGGAATACTTTTCCGAGCACCATTCAATCAGTAAAACAACTACGATTAGCATGAATAAAGCGAATCTTAAAGAGATTTCCATATATTAATACCAACTATTTTATTCGTATACTTAAATGACGAAGGCTGTATTAATACATGAAGAGTTCGATGATATAGCAGAAATTGATATAGATATAGACCCTGTAAAAAATCAAATATTCAAAGTGTTACAGGGTCCGGCCACCTTCATAGGACAGTGGCCTGAACTGGATGTCGTGATCATGAAATGTGTCAGAGGAGGAGATCCGTGGGCTGAACGAGAACGAAATGAAAACCTTCTCCCACCCCCATTTCAACGTGAGCGTGTTTTAGGTAAAATTTTACTAATGCGAATGGACGCAGATTCCGAGCCACAAGATTTTACACTAGATGAGTACAATGATTTTATTTTACAAAAGTCTCTGGAATAAACGCCGATCCACGCAAAACAGCCTGTGAATATTTCAACGCAAGTTGAAAGTGTATATCCGCCCAATCTAGAGGGCTCTTGATTTTAGCTTTACACGGATTATCATTGACCAATTGTACGATATCAATTTTTTTAGTGTTGGTCATGATGTCATTCATCGCATCGTCAACCTTCTGTAACCATAGAACATGCGATTCGTTTGTAGGGTCGAACTTGGAGACGAACGACATTTGTAATATACATTCACATATTCTTTAAACTGTAATCTAATCGTTCCCTGTATACTATCTCGTCAACAACCGCGTCGACATCCTGTCCAGTCATTCTAAACGACAAGACATTCTCGTATTCGAATGAATGACAGTAAAAATACTCTATACCAGACATGATTGATAATTCATCCAAGTCATCGCGAGATTTGTATGTGATCTCTAACAAACTTTTATACACATCCACATCTTGCGGAAAATAATGGTCGGCTTTTTTTACTGGAAGCGCTTGTACAGATAAATTTACACACGGCCATTTTCCAAACTCAGCCCTATGCTCTGAAATGTATGAAGCATAGTCATGGGCTATTTTATTATCCTTAAAACAAATAAATCTAGGCTTCGCTTTTGAATCGAGTATAGTCGCGGAACCAACGGTTTTAAGAGTAACAAAATAGAAATCGGTCATCCTTATTATACTTATAGATTAAAACCTTAAATAAATATATATGCAATTTCCAAAAACGCCCGGTCAATGTAAATATCTTCGTGCACTCCAAACGTCAAAACCCATTACAATTGCAACGGGTCCAGCTGGTTCGGGTAAAACCATTCTAGCGTGTCAAGAAGCTTCTAGTCGTTTAGCTCGTCGTCAGTACGACAGGATCATTTGCACTCGACCGATAGTAGCGGCGGACGAAGATCTTGGATACCTTCCGGGTGACATGGGAAGTAAGATGGAACCGTGGGCTATTCCTATGCTAGAATTCATTGAAAAGTACCTAACCCATAATCAGGTTCAATCGCGCGTGTACATAGAACCACTCGGATTCATGAGAGGTAGAACGTTTGATAATGCGTTTGTTATTGCAGATGAGATGCAGAATTCGACGCCTAATCAAATGAAGATGTTACTCACGCGTCTTGGTACAAATTCGAAGATGGTCGTTCTCGGTGATCTTCAACAGAGTGATCTTCACGTCCGGAATGGACTCGAAGATATAATTGACCGTGTAGATTGTTTGGAGATGGACCACTTAGAATATGTAGACATGTCTGACGACGACGTATTGCGTCACCCAGCCGTAGCTGAAGTATTATCCGTTTATAATCATTGAACAGCATAACTGATTCCATATGAAATACCTGGAATGATTAAGAACACTGTACTCGTATAGATGAGCGGGAAAATTTTACCATAGTTAGAGTTATTCGTAATTTGTCCCAATTTTTTTGAAATACCGAGTGGAATTTGTCTCATTTTGGGTATTGGGTACCAAACCAATATCCCACATACGTTAAATAGGAGGTGACAAAGGGCGACTTGCCATGCCTGTACAGGGTTGGAAGTAACAACAGTGGCTGCCATTACGCCGGTTAAAGTAGTTCCTATGTTTGCACCGAGTGTAAGTGGCATCATATCTTCTAATGAGATTAGACCAACTGCTGCTAAGGGTGTGAGTGTGGATGTCGTAATAGACGAAGATTGTACCAAAATAGTAATAATCATGCCTATGAGGATATTAGCATATCCATTAAAGCCAACGACACGTTTCAAGATTCGTGCCGCCGGACCCTTGACTATAATCTGAAGAGCGTAGACTATGTTGAAAATACAACAACATAAGGCGAGTAGGGAAGAAATGGTGAGTACAATACCTGCGTTTTCATCGGACATACCCCAGTCATATAACAGACCGTCTTTGAGAAGGGGTTTATCACATCTTCCGTCATCACACTTTCCTTGTGAGACGTACTTAGCCACTTTCTTATCGTATGAGGCTATACCCTTGGAATATGGAGAAACATA
>CESB01148033.1_pt1 | contig 17312 bp, 14 predicted proteins | sample 531071 | NCBI WGS metagenome assembly CESB01 (sample SAMEA2621259, study PRJEB7988) | marine metagenome | biome: marine biome (ENVO:00000447); feature: surface water layer (ENVO:00002042); material: "saline water (ENVO:00002010), including plankton (ENVO:xxxxxxxx)" | depth 5 m | reverse complement strand
TGAAAATCCTACAGCGGAACAATTAGTTTATGCTGCTGAAATGTGTAAAAAATATACCAAATATCGTAATTTAAAGAATTTAAAAGTTTCGTATTGTTTGGTTAAAAATCTAAAAAAAAGTGAAAAAATAGGTTCTGTAAATTTTATAAGCAATCGGAAAGTGAAAGATATAAAATTATAACTACATTTTAGAAAACTAAAAAAATAGTATATTTTTAAAAACTATTCAAAAAGAATTTTATAGTGTAAATATAAATGAGTAATATTAAAGTAACCTCAATTTCAAATAAATCAATGAATATTGAAAAAAAGAGTCTTGGAATAAATTTTCTAAATGAATTAATGGTAGATATACCTAAATCTACTATTAATAATCGTATCTTAGATAAAAACTTTTTTATACCATCATTTCATGAATATGATTTGCTAATTTCAAATAATTATAAAGTTCCACAATTAAAAAAAATATGTAAATTTTATAAATTAAAAAGTTCTGGTAATAAGCAAGTTTTAATTAACTTAATTTATAAACATCTTTATTTCTCTAATTATATTATTTTAATTCAAAAATTAGTAAAAGGATTTTTATGTAGAAAATGGTGCCATTCTCATGGTCCAGCCTACTTAAAAAGAAGAATGTGTACAAATAATGATGATTTTTTTACAATGGAAGATTTAAAAGGTATTCCAATTAATCAATTTTTTAGTTATAAAGATAAAGATGATTTTGTTTATGGATTTAATATTATTTCTCTCTATACTCTTTGGACTAAAGCTACAGAAAAAAATCAAACTGCTTTGAATCCTTATAATAGGAATCCTTTACCTTCTAATTTAATAAAGTCATTAAGAAAATTAATACGATTATCTAGAATTTTAAAATATGATATTGAAATACAAATTAAAGAAGATTTTATTGATCCAAAAAAACAATTAGAGTTAAGAATTTTGGCTTTATTCCAATCTATAGATCAATTAGGCAATTATTCTAATCCACAATGGTTTAACTCTTTATCATATTCCCAACTGATTATATTTTTAAGAGAATTATATGATATATGGAATTATAGAGCTCAATTAAGTAATGAAATTAAACTTGAAATTGTTCCTCCTACGGGCGACCCATTTAGGGGAAATGTAAACGTTCAATATATAAATCAAATCCCTTCTCATTCTATAAAAAAAATCGCTATAACAATAATGGAAAGTTTAGTAAAAAAAGGAATAAATAGAGATAGTCAAATTTTAGGAGCTAATTACGTTTTGTGTGCTTTGACTTTAGTAAGTTATGAGGCAGCAAGTTCTTTACCATGGTTATATCAATCAGTAGCTCACTCGGATTAATTCTATATTTATTTAATTTAGAGGAGTTATCATCACAATAAATATATATTTGCGTTAAATCACTTAAAAAATTGATATTATAGTAGAATATAAGATGCCTAAGAAAGCAACGACCAAAAACACTGTACAAGCAGTTGATGCCACTTCCCCTGTTACCGATGCTAAAAGCAAGGTAAAAAAATCTCGTACTCCTAAGACAAGTAAGGTAGTTGAGTCAGCTGATGCTGTAGTAAAGCCTGTTGAGGTAGCCGATGTTGTTCCTACTGACCAGCAGAGTGATGATTCTCTTGGTTCAACAGTAGGAAGCGATTTGTCTGATAATTTCCAGGAGTTTATTGCCAAACTTCAAGCTGTATGCTCAAGCATGCAGTCCCTCAAGGCTGATTTCCGCACTCTTGAGAAGAAATTTAACCGTGAGCTTAAGACTGCTCAAAAGGCTGCCTCAAAAAAAAAGCGTAAGACAGGCAACCGTCAGCCTAGTGGATTTGTAAAGCCTACTCTTATTAGCGCTGAGTTGGCTACTTTCCTTGGAAAGCCACAGGGCACTGAGATGGCTCGCACTGAGGTAACTCGTGAGATTAATGCTTACATTCGTAAACACAGTCTTCAGGACAAAGCCAATGGTCGTGTGATCAATGCTGACAAAGCTCTTTCTACTTTGCTTAAGCTTAAGAAAGAGGATGAACTCACTTATTTCAATCTTCAGAAATTTATGAGTCCTCACTTTGCCAAGCAAGGTCAAGTACCAGCTGCTAACTAAATATTTTATTTAGTTAAATTTTATTAATAAAATAATTTTTCATATAAAAATTATTTTATTTAAAGTTTAATTTTCAGGACAATTAATAAATCTGGTGTATGGAACAGGATTAGCTAATGCTGAATTAGATGGTGATAAAGAAATATCACTAGTTGAATAAGATGCTGAATAAGGTACATTACTTAAAAATTGAGAATAACCTCCTTTTAAATTTAGTTTTTTTTTTGAAATACTTTTTTTCTTTTTTTTCTTAGTGTTTTTCTTTTTGATTTTCTTTAATTTTCTCTTTGATTTTCTCTTTGATTTTTTCTTTGATTTTCTCTTATTTTTTTTTCTTTTTCCTCCAGTCTGCATTTTTAAACATGTAGCTGTTGCAAAATTATTTTTAGATTCAGTTAATAAATCTGTTGCTTGAGTAGTTGATAAAGGCTGAGTGAGTTCTGGAACAGAACTAGGAAAATTAGTATTATCATCATTCATTTTATTTATTAAATTTTGTATAAACCAATCATAACTACTAACTTCAACATCAATCTTAGCAGATAAATTTTCTCCTATTGATTTTTCAGCAAGTTCTTTAACTATACTTTTGATAGGAATATTGTTTTTACCCAAATTACCCATTAATACTAATTTTAAAGCAATTGTTTTTAATTTTTGTTCTTGAGCTAAATCACTTTGTACTCCCATTTTTTTGGAAACTTCGGCTCCAAGAGCAAATCCTGAAACTACAGGCCAAAAATTAATATAAGTTTGAAAACAATGTGCTGTTATAGACGGTACATTTTGACCTGTAGGAGCATTATATTTACCTCTTAAACTTTTATCATAAGCCACTCTGTGAGGTAAAGTAGTATTCCAAGTTTGTGCTAATTTTAAAGTAGTAACAACTCCATCTACCTTGGGATGATAATAACCACCCGTTTGAGGAGGAACTGCAGGAACCCAATCCCCACTAGTCCACTGTCTTAAAAACTTAATTCGTCCCTGATTTACAAGATTCATAAATGAATCCATTGCTGTTTTATTTAAAACTCTTGGAGCAGCGTTGGAAATACAAATAATATTAGGATTTAAAAAATATTTATCTTTTTCAGGTAAAATATCATGTATTCCTACATACTCAAACCCAAAGAAAGTACATAACCCACCTCCCAAAGAATGTCCAAAACTAAAAACGGTAGCAGGCTCTGGTGTTTCCTTGCCTTCATTTAGAAAATTTTTAGATAAATATAAAATAGAGTAAGAAAGAGTATTTATTACTGAATCTAACAAAAGTGATACACCTCCAAATTCTTTTATACTACTTGAAGGCTTTGACATTGAGGAAATTGAACTAAAAAATCCTTTACTAGCTTGAGCTTTAACTTTTTCAACATTACAGCCTTTATAAGGTACTAAATTAGCATCAGCTAAAGCATTTTTCAAAGATTGAGTCCCTCTAAAAGTTACAATAATAGAATTTGTACTTTTTATTGCTGTAACATAACAATTAAAATCATGTGAAGTATGAATAAAGAAAGTTTTAATATCATCATTTAATGAATTTAAAAATTCCTCTTTGTAGGTAGGAGGTAATTTGTCAAATGTTGCTATTTTACCTCCACCCATTTGATCAGTAGATGACGCAGGTGGTTTTAAAGCTCCTAAATTAACTTTACCTTCATCGACTGCCGAGGCTTTTAGTAGGTCATTACTTTCAGTGCCATCAATACCAGAACTTTCATCTGGTACAACTAAACCTTCTGCTTTAAATATATCACTTTTTAAGGAATATAATATATTGTTAATTTTTTCAGCAATTGGAGCCAGGGCTTTCATTTTTTCTGTATTTTTTAATAAATTAATAAAATCATTTTGATTTGATGATTTGGATACGTCTTTTAAAAATTGAAAAGTAGGTTCAATATACTTTTGTTCATTCATTATTTTAACTGATTCAATTAGTCCTAGTTGAAACAAAATAGGTGGTTCATAAGCTAACCTACAAAATAAACTAGCAAAAAAAGATAATAATGAGGTATTATCTTCTTTTATTCTTGCTGGTGATGAATTATTAGAATCCATTAATTATATATATATTACAATAAGATTAATAAAATAATAAATAAAATTTTATATATTTTTTTTCTTTAAATAACACTAAAATATTATATTTTCTTAATATATAAAGTAAATGAAATTTTATACTCCTCTACTGATTTTTACCTTTTTAATAAATTTGGTTACCCCTTTGAATATGGGAAGAAAAATTTTTCTTCGTGAAACAACATCAATGATTGGTAGTAATTTTTTGAATAGTGTTGATCCTACTAATAATGATAAACCAAAATCTAAATCTATAAGTGAATCAACAAATGATAATCCATTAACTATTACTTTTTATAGTGAAATAAATGCTCAATCATGTGTGGCATTAAGTCAAGCGATTAAAACGATGGATAAACAATCCAAGCAATTAGAAATTGATTATAATCATAGAATGCCAATAAAATTACATATTCAAAGTTTTGGAGGAGAATTATTACCATCATTTTATGTTTGTGATTTAATTAAATCTATTGAAACCCCAGTTTATATTTATATCGATGGATATGTTGCGTCAGCAGCTTCTTTAATTGCTGTTTGCGGTAATAAAAGATTTATGACTCCACATTCATCTATTTTAATACATCAATTAAAATCATCTTCATCTGGAAAATTTAATGAAATGAAAGATGAATTTAAAAATTTAAATTTTTTCATGGATAGTTTAAAAGAAATTTATTTAGAAAATACTAGAATAAAAAATGAGGAATTAGATGAACTATTAAAAACTGACATATGGTTACCGTCATCCAAATGTTTAGAATTAGGATTAATCGATGAAATTATTTTTTAAAATAATTAATTATTATTTAGGAAATATAAAGCCATTTTTTAATAAAATTGCTTTAAGATTACTTTTATCTTCTAAGCAAACATGCTTTTTAACATTTAAACTAATTTTAGAAGTGTCAAACATATCAAACGTTTTTAACAAAGACTCTTTATCCTTTATTTTATTATTATCAAATAACCAATCATAAAAATCAGGTTCTTTACTTTTTTTAAACTTACCAAATAATTTTAAGGATTTATAAATAGTATTTTGACTATCTGTATATCTATTGTAATCTGTTCCTGATAAAACACAAATTTGTTTAAATTCCTTTATATTTAAATTTAATTGTTTTAATATTATTTTTAAATTATATACTACTACATTTGAATTTAATAAACTAAAATATCTAAAGACTCTACTTGTTCCATAAAGAAACAAATCCATATCTTCACTTAAACATCCATATGCTATTTTTTTTTGTACTAACTTTGCGCATATCAAGTCTGCTTCTCCTTCAGCTTCTATAAATTGTACACCATATGATGACATTAATTCTTTTACTTCTTGAATATCTGATTTGGATACTTTAACACACTTCTTTTTTTCTTTATCCATTTCCTCTAGTATTTCACTTCTTTTTTCTTCATCATTAGTATTTTCTTTTAATAAGTTTTCCAATTCAAACCATCTTTGCTGAGATTTTTGTTTTTGTTTTTTTCTTTTTTCTAATTCTTCAAATTTCTCTTGAGGAGGTTTTCCATCAAATACAAAAATTGGTGTGATTTTATAATGTTTAAATAATGATATCATTAAATAAATATTTTCAATTAATGCATTCTCCGCTTGATATCTATATAAGTAAATACTAGTATCAACAGCTAATGTCTTATTTTTTAATGAATATAAAGAAATTTGATTTATTCCATCAGGAGCATAAGTTCGTAATATTCTATTTAAATATTGAATTCCCATTTGATTTATTTTTATATCTTTTATATTTTTTTAATTTTACCAATCAATTTTTTTTATAAATTATAAAAAATCTATCAAAGTCATCCTTGTTGATTGAAGAATTTCTTTAGGACTTTTTGATAATAATAAATGAATTTTATTAAGTTGTTCTTTAGTGGATTTTTCTTTAGAAACTTCAATTAAATAATCACAAAAATGTTTTAATGAGGGGATAGTTTTTTTAAATCTTAATAAATTTATATTTTCATATTGACATTTCAAAATAAAATCAATTGGATTTATAAATAACAAAGCTACTCCTATATAATAAGGAAAGATATTAGAATTTTCTTTATATTGTAATAAAGCTTTTTCTCTGCTAGATGAATGTATAATATCATCATAATTTAAATTCATAAAATTTAATATTTTTATACATTGGTATAAAGTAAAAATTCTCTCATAAGAAAGTAAAATTTTAAAATATAAATAAAAATTATTAAACTTTTCGTGATTATTTTTAAATTTAATATCTTGATTTAAAAATTTTGTACTATACAAAAGATTTATAATACGTGCCCAAAATTCAGTATATGTTTCATAAATAGCAAATTCAGAATTTACATTAAAGTTTTTCTTCAATACAGGTTTAATAGTAGACATATCCATTATCGAAAAATCTAAACCATAATTATGAAAAATTTCATGAATTAAAACTTTAAACCACTCTTCTGAACGAAATATTACTATTTCGGAATTTAAAGCACATACATCACTTAATCCACTATTTACATTTTCTATATCTAAAATCTTTAATTGTGAGCTAGGTAATACTTTTTTATGAGAATTAAAATATATATATACTTTTAAATTTTTTCCGCAAACCTTTGGAGAATATTCATTAGCAAAATATAACCAACTCATTATTAATTTTATATAAAAATCATATCTTTTTTGATTTAAACTTTCATCCTCTAGAATAAATAAGATTTCTACTTTACGAGCATTTATTTTAAATTGATAATTTATCACAAAGAGAGAATTATTAAGAATAGATTTTTTAATTACCTTGGGTAAATATATACTATCAAAACCATTTGGATTAGGTATTTCACTAACAATATCTATTTTATTTATATTTACATTAGAGGAATCAAAATTTTCATTAGCCCAATCCATACTTTTCTCTATTTCATTAAATAAATTTAATATAATTTTTTTGAATGAATTATTATTTATCTTTATATCATTTACATTATCAAAATGTTTTGATAAAAAAGTAATTGTTTCTTCAGAAAATGGTGATAAGTTCATAAGTATTAATATATGTATACATATTAATACTTAAATTAGTTTAAAAATTAATTTTTAAAATTATTTTTTATTTTGAATCTTTTGTCTTACTTTCATTAAATCATAATAAACCGTTGGAGGTTTAGCTTTTTCAAAATGTTGTAACTTAGCATCTTTAGTTTCAAGTAAAAGTTCTTTATATTCTGGAATTTGATTAAATTTACAATATAATCCATCTTGTATTGTCTTTTCTCTCCTTTTTCCTATAAAATCCATATCCATTTCTACACCATCAGGTCTTATTAATTTACCATTATATTTACCATTTTTACTTGATGAAGCTTTAGCTAGTATAGGGTCTTTAGATAACTCTGAACCTGAATCTAATGAAAAAGAATCATAAAAATGATTTATAGAATTTGAATTTTTATATTTATTTGCTTGATAAAAATGCTCTACTGAGTTCCATTCCTTTCCATCACATTCAAATTTACCTATCGAAAAATTAGATAATTTTCTTCTCCAATTAGGTATTGCTGCTAATTTAGAAAATTCTTTTCTTTTATCTTGAGGAATTGTTTCTCCACTTCCTTTGCCAGGTAAAAATTTACCGGAACTTTTATTGTAAAATTGGAATACTATATCATTATTGAATAATGAATCTGTTATTTCATCTTCATTATTAGGTTTTTCTGATTTAAACTCATCACTATCTAATTCTTCGTTTTCTTTTAAAGATTCTGAGATTTCAATAGATTTTTGAAATTGTTGAAAATTAGGAATAATTGAATAAGGCCCACCATTAGTCTCTAAACATTTTTCAATGATTTTAATCTTTAAATCATATGGAATTTCTTTAAAATTGAAAATAGCTCTATCTTTATACTTAATTAATTGGTAATGATACCCTAAATAATTTGTTATGATATAATGGTCTGGTTCAAATATTCCATTTTGTTTTAATATATCATCATTAAATTGACCACATTGAACTACATTGGATAAATCTCCATGATTAAAAGCTTCTGAACTTAATAAAATTAATTTTATATTTAAAACTCTTTCAAGTGTAGAAATAGCCCATGTTTCAGCCCAAAAATTACAAGATTTAATTATTTTTCGAAATGCTGCAAGATTTGTTATTCCTTCCATAAATTCATATTCTTGGAACATACCTTTTGTTACCTGCAACTCCTTTTTTTCTTGTTCATATTTTAATTTAATATCTTTCGCTTTACCAATAATTGTCATTTGATTAGTTCTATCTTTACTTTTTGCCAAATCTTGTTTTAGTTTTTTATTTTCCGCAACGAAAGATTTTAGTGTAGCCTTACTAGAATCCATAGCTGTCTTTATACCATCATAAATATTCTTATATTGCTCAAACGTGTTTTGATTAGCTTCCTTAGAAAGTCTATTTCTTAATTTGGAAACTGAAGTTTTTTTTCCAATACTATCTAGAGCCGCTCTTATTACATGAAATAAGCAATCACCACCTGCTCCTACTTCTTCAATTTCATAATTTTGATTATGCATAAATTTTGAAACCCAGGGTCGCTCTTTACCAATTATTTTCTCTCTCTCTAGTTTAGCTTCAGCCTCTGTTTGTTCACTTAAATTAGGAATCTTTTGAAAAGATTTATCTTCTACTATTACCTTTTCTTTATCTTTATCTAAAGAATCGACTAACACAACCTCATCTTCCTCATCTTCTTCAGAAGAATCATTAGGTTCATCAGGGTCATCATCATCTGATTCAATTTCTTTATCATTAGATTCACTATAAAGAAGAGCTTTATTAACAAAATTATATAATAAAGGTTTATCAAATCCTTCAATATCTATATCTCCATCTTCATCTAATAAAGCTGGTAATTTATCAGCTCTAGTTTCATAAATTCCAATTTGACTATCTACTTTGTCTTTTTTTATCAAATAAATGGGAAAATAAACTATATTTTTTTTTATATGAGAATATTTTTCTTTTCCTAGAGCTATTAAAATATCTTCTCCTAATAAATTAATTTCCCAAGGCTGAGCATCAAATTCAATATCTTCAGAATCTATTTTTTTTTCTTCAGGATAATTTATACTTGAATTTAAAGATGATTTAACCATATATGATAATAGTATATTATTTTTAATATATAAAAAAAATAATAATTTCTATACTAAATATTATTCCCAAATGATAAATTTTTTAAAAAATTTATCTGATTTTAATTCATTTATATAAAACCACATTAATTTTCTATTTTCTACTTTTTCTTTATTCTCCATATTGGATTCATAAATTATAATTTCATCTACAAGTTCATTTTTTTTTAAATTTCTTTTATTAATAGTATAATAGTCACAAATTTTTTGTAATTCTTTTACAGTAAAATTTTCACTGTAATGTAACTGCATTTTTAAATATTCAGATGACCAATCATTAGATGGTTCAGTTACATCATTTATTTTATTTATAATATCTGATAAATCTACAGGTTCATTTATTACTTCATTTAATTCTTTTATTTCATATTGTATACCTTTTTTCATATTATTTATTATCTTTTATTCTTTTTATTATACTTTTATTAATATTAAAATTTATCACATAAATCCATAAATATAAATACAGTTTTATTTGTTAATCCTGTATGTTGTGAAGGTTTAGTTTGACTAAGATGTGTTATATATTCTTTAATTTCTTCAACATATTCATTTTCCTCTTCATCTAGAATTCCAAGAACTAAGATACTAATATTTTCAGCCAATTGCTCAACCACCTGACTTTCATCACTATTTAATTTTTCTGTTAGCAAATTTTTATAAGATTGAAGATACTCTATAATTTCAGAAATAGTAATAATTTCTTTTTTATATAAATTAATATAAAACGTTGATACAGATTTTCTATTTTCATTATCTTTATTAATCTTACAAAATTTTTCATAATCTTTATTTCCATCTGCTACCTCAAACTCTAGAAATTTTTTAAAATTTACAATAATGGATGATTTAAATATAGAAGGTAACCATTCAAATAAATCATTTAACTCTTTAATTAATTTAGAATACAATTCAGAGTAAAATTTATTTGTACATGCTACTTCAAATATTAAAGAACCAACTTTTATTTTATCTTCTTCTTTAAAAGCATTAGATTCTGTTAACTCTTTTAATATATCACATATAATCTTAAATTGAGTATCATAGGTTTGTAAGCTTATTTTATTTATTTCAGTTCTTAAATTATTTATCAATTTATTAATGCCTTCTGCTTCTTGAATTTCAGTAGCTTGAAAATTTCTTATAGCTTCCCAATCCTCATCACAAATTTCTTGATTTCTTTTTGGTTTTCTTTTATGAAGTAAATTAGATTTATGACGACCCATTTTATCATTTTTTGTAAAATTTGGAGTTCTTTGATAAGATGGAGCCCCTACTTTTTGAGCTAGCATATTAATAATTTCGACTGCTTGTTCATCAATAGTATAATTATATCCAGAATTAATTATTTTATGAAAGTCAGGAATAGTATATCTTTTCGATTCGGTTAAGCTTGCCATCGTTACTATATAAGATTGATTTTCTTCTAAATCAATTTTTTTCAAAATAATAACTTTAATAGTTATAAAATTGAATTCACTTAAATAGATTTATTTGGTATTAATATAAGATGTCTGAAATCGAAAACGATACCTTTCACAAAAACGCAAATGAATATAATGATGAAAATATAGATAGTTCAAAATTACCTTCTGAATTTCCTGAACTTCAAAGCTGGGAAGACATGAATGTTGAATCAAGTCATGTTATGCAGATTCTTAGAGGAATTTATGCCTATGGTTTTGAAAATCCTAGTCCTATTCAGCAAAAAGCTCTCCCTCCTATGTTGTTAGGAAGAGATTTAATTGCGCAGGCTCAATCTGGAACAGGTAAAACAGGAGCTTTTACGACTGGATGTTTAAATTTAATTAATCCAGATGAAAAAATGGTCCAAGCTATTATTATGTCTCCAACTCGAGAGCTAGCAATGCAGACAAAAGGTGTTTGTGAAGCACTAGGCTCCTTTTTAAAGAATTTTAATATTATACTTTGTGTGGGTGGGGATAGTGTGGATAAAAATATAAAAGATTTAGCAGAAAATAAACCACAAATTGTCTGTGGTTGCCCTGGTAGAATTCATGATATGATTAGAAGAAATGCTATTCAATCAAAAAATATTAAAGTTATGGTATTAGATGAAGCAGATGAAATGTTGTCTACAGGATTCAAAGAACAAGTTTATAATATATTCCAATTTATGCCAAAAGATATCCAATTATGTTTATTTAGTGCTACTATTCCTAATGATTGTGCAGAGTTAACCAAAAAATTTATGCGGGACCCAGTTAAAATTTTAGTTTCTAATGAGAATTTAACATTGGAAGGAATTACCCAATATAAAGTATGTGTAGAAGATGACCAACAAAAATATGCTACTTTAAAAGATTTATACGGAGCATTATCTGTAAGTCAATGTATTATTTATTGTAATAGTGTCAAAAGAGTAAAAGACCTTTATAATGCTTTGCTAGAAGATGGTTATCCTGCCTGTTGTATTCATAGTTCTATGGAAAAAGCTGAAAGAACCGAAGCTTATAAAGATTTTAAATCAGGTAAATCCAGAGTATTGGTTTCATCTAATGTAACAGCTAGAGGTATCGATATTCAACAAGTCAGTATTGTAATCAACTTTGATGTACCTAAATGTGTTCATACATACCTACATCGTATAGGTAGAAGTGGTAGATGGGGTAGAAAAGGAATGGGAATTAATTTTGTCACTGCTCGTGATAGTAGATATACTAGAAATATAGAGCAACATTATAGTTGTAAATTAGAAGAACTACCAGCTACATTTGTTTCTGGAAATAGTTAATGATTGTTTCGTAAAAAAGTATTGATATTATTCTTAGATTGTATAAATGAATAATATCAATGATATAAGAACGTCTTTTAAACTACCCATTAGTTTTTGTTCTAAAATAACTAAATTAGATAGTAATATAATATCAGATTTAGAACTAATACCTGAATCAAATCCAGAAGAAAAAGAAGATTTAGAAAAATCAAAATCTTTATATCAATCTATTTTTAATCCTAAAACAAAACTTGGAGAAACTTTATTAGATTCTTGGACAGAATCTTTTTCTTATGATAAAAAATTTTTACAATCTAGTCAAAAAATATACTCATCTACAAATGTAGTTCCTATGGAAGATGTAGATGATATTCATAAAACTTGGTTAACTTTAAAAAATGATACTGGATTTATACAAAAATATCAATATATTGATTGGGAATTTTTTCATTCTTTGAATTCAAATAGTCAGTTTTTACAAGTAATGAGTATATATAGCTTAACTTCACCTATAGTATCATTAATTTTGCCATTATTATTATGTATAGTGCCTTTTTTTTTGTTGAAATTTCAAAATGTTAAAATCTCATTAAATACTTATTTTGAAATTCTAAAAAAATTATTCATTAAACATATTCCAATTGGAAAACTTGCTGTATTTAATGAAATGGCAATGAGTGATAAAGTTTATACTGTAATATCAATTATGTTTTATTTTTTCCAAATTTATCAAAATATTCTTTCTTGTTGGAAATTCTATAAGAATCAATACCATATAGAAATTGTTTTAAATAAATTTAAACTATTTATAGAACATACCATTAATCAAAGTAATGAATTTTTAAAAGTTTCTGAAAAACATGTTCCTTTCTTTTTATTTAATGAACATTTAAAATCTAAATTAACCAGATTAATGAAGTTAAAAGATTATCTTCAAAAAATTTTAAAATTTAAAATTGGAATAAAAGAAATATCAAATATAGGTTATACTATGAAACATTTTTATGAATTTTATAAAAATAAAGAAGTAAAAGATACAATGAATTATGCTTTCGGATTAAATGCTTATTTTGATCAAATAAATGGAATTCAATTCTTACTTAATACAAAAAAAATTAATAAATGTTTATATTCTAAAAATAAATGTTTCTTTAAAAATGCTTATTATCCATTAATTGAGTATGAATCAGCTATTAAAAATACTTATTCTTTAAAATCTAATATTTTAATTACAGGACCAAATGCTGCTGGAAAAACTACACTTTTAAAAGCTACATTATTTAATATTTTATTAAGTCAACAAATAGGATTTGGATTCTTTAAATCAGCTAAAATTGTTCCTTATAAATATTTACATTGTTATTTAAATATTCCAGATACATCCGGGAGAGATAGCTTATTTCAAGCAGAAGCAAGAAGATGTAAAGATATCTTAGATAAAATAAATGATTCCAAAAAACTCGAAAAACACTTTTGTATATTTGATGAAATATATTCAGGTACCAATCCATATGAGGCCACAGCCAGCGCATATTCCTATTTAGAACATCTTTCACAACAAAATAATGTTGATTTTATGATTACAACTCATTACATAGAATTGTGTGGAAAATTAAATCAAAAAAATATTAAGAATTATCATATGTTTATTCAAAAAAATAATAAAAATATCGAATATACCTATTTATTAAAAGAAGGTGTATCAGATATTAAAGGAGGAATTAATGTTTTAAAAGATTTAGGTTATCCAGATGAAATGATTGAAAATACAGGTAAATTCTTAAATAATTCTTAAAATAAATTTATTAATACGTTCATATTAGTATTTAAATATATATTTATTCATTAATATAATGTTTGGATTAGAAGGAACAGGATTTACAATTTCTGTAGCTGTAACTTTATTATTAGCTGGTTTGGTAGCTTTTTATTGTAAACAAAGATTAGATGAAATGGATAAAAAATTTGAAGGTTTATTGAATTTAAACAAGGCATTAGCTAATTCTCAAGCTGTAATTGAGCAACGAATGATAGATCAGGCATGGAATAGAGGAGGAAATAATTCTTCTCCACCAAATTTAAATACTGAAAATGTTACTAGTGATGAAGGTTTAAGTGATACAGTTAAAGAATCTAATGAAACAGATGATAGAACTGTAGTTTCTGATGGAGAATCATCAGAGAATTCAGATTCAGATTCAGAGTCAGAGTCAGATTCAGATTCAGATGATGGATCTAATGGTGAATTAGACTCTGATAATGTTGAAGATTTAGATAAGACAAGTCATGTAATTATTGGTTCAGAAATTGATAATGTAAATTCATTAAATGATGGAATTAAAGTAGTTGAATTATCTCAAGAAAAAGAAGATAGTAGTGACTCTAATTTAAAAGAACCACCTATCGCTGTCAATTTAGAAGAAATAGAATTAGAAACTCCTCAAGATATTGAAGACCTAGAAGAATCATCAGATTCTGAAGAATCCTCAGAATCTGAAGAGGATTCCGAAAATAAAAATAATGAATGGATTAAAAAAATTGTTACTCAAGAAGTAAAAGATGAAGTAGATGTTAAGAAATTAAATGTTAACGCATTGAGAGAATTAGTAGTTACTAAAAATTTAGCAGATATAAATAATGCTAAAAAATTAAAAAAAAAAGAATTAATTGAATTATTATCTTAAACTATATTAAATGAGTTGGGGTACTTGTTATTCTGGATCAAATAATATTCATTTTGGATTTCCTCCTATTATGACTGATGGAAGAAATTATGCGCAATGGCAACCAGGTGCTGCTGTAAATGAATCTATTAGACTGCAAGCAGGTATAAAATCTAATTGGGAATATAGAAAATATCTTCAAGAAAACGCTAATCAAATTATAGAATTAGACCAAAGAGAAGCTTGTAATAATTGTTGTGGTTGTCCTTATTATCATAGTAATAAAACACCAAACAATCCTTATTTATATACAGCCTGTACAGAAAATACTCAACCTTATGGATATGAGAATAGTGATTTAAAAAATTTATATTTATCAAAATATGAGTTACAATGTAGAATGAGTGTTCCTGATGTAAGTCAATATCAATTATTACAAATGAAAAAACCTAATTATAATTAGTATAATAATAATTAAATAAATATTATTATAATTTAATATGATAGTTTTAAGTATCGATGTCGGTATAAAAAATTTGGGTTTTTGCTTATTTGATATTAACGAAAATAAAGAATTTAAAATTATAGCTTGGGATTCTTTAAATTTAATAGATAACCAGCAAATACAATGTCAATTTATAAATGCGAAGCAAAAAAAATGTTCTTGTAAAGCCAAATATGAAAAAAATAATGAATTTTATTGTAAAAAACATGCTAAGATGCATAAAACTTATATTATTCCCGACCCAGAACTTAATTTTATTAAAATTAAAAAATTAAAATTAAATGAATTAATATCATTAAAAGATAAATTTCATATTCCTATTCCTGAAAATGTGAAAATAACTAAATCTTTAATACTAGAATCAATTCAAGATTTTATTAATGATAAATACTTTGTTTTAGTAAATGAAACTAAAAGTGTAGATGTTAATTTGGTTACTCTAGGAAAAAATATGATGAAAGAATTTGATATTATTTTTAAAAATTATAAAATAGATAAAGTATTGATAGAAAATCAAATTTCTCCAATTGCTAATCGTATGAAAACTATACAAGGTATGATTACACAATATTTTATCATGAAAAATATAGATTTTATAGAATTTATATCTTCTTTTAATAAGTTAAAATTATGGGTTCATAAAAAAACTACCTATAATGAAAGAAAAAAACTTAGTATAAATATAGTTAAACAATTAATTGATAAAAATAATTCTTTATTGGAATGGCAAGGCTCTTTTTTACTACATAAAAAAAAAGATGATTTAGCAGATAGTTTACTACAAGGTCTATGGTATTTATTTGACAAAAATCTGATACAGTTTGATAAAAATATTAAATTAAGTTAATTTTCAATTAATATATAATTTTTTCGTTTTACTTAAAATTATATGTTCTAGTTAATACACAAAGAATGGAAGGTATTGAAACCATAAATATCGATAATTTAGATTCATCAAAACCCCAATCTATACATATTGATGATAATAATAAAAATACTATTGGAATTGAACTTCTCATGAATGATAAAAAAAAAGGAAAAAGCGAGCCTAACTCTCCTAATCCAGATATTAATTTAGGAGATTTAAATGTATTAGAAGCAGAATTGAACGATTTAAGTGATATAAATTTAAAAAATTCTACCTTAAAAGAGCCTCGTTCTTCAATCTTTAGTATTAATAAATCTAATGATGATGATAAAGTATCAATTCATAGTGAAGGAAGCATATCTCAAGGAAGTAATTTAAATTTAAATAACTCAAAACTTCCTACACCTAAGTTTAACTTATCAAAAGATAATTCAAATCAAAAAACTTGGGATGGAATGTCTAAATTTAATGATATTCCAATCAATCCTGAAAAAGAGGTTCCAAAAGAACCTAAATTAACACCGGAAGAAATGTTACGTGAAAAATTTAAATATTTAAGAAAATTAGAAGATCTAGAAAAAAAAGGAGTTACTTTATCCAAAAAATACACTATGGAATCTAATTTATTAGAAATGCAGGGTGAATATGAAACCTTAATGAATGAAAAAGAAAAGAAAAATGCTTGTAAATTTCAAGGACGTATGTTAATGGCTGCTATTACTGGATTGGAATTTTTGAATAATAAATTTGACCCATTTGATTTACATTTAGATGGATGGGGTGAACAAGTTAATGAAAATATAGACGACTATGATGAAATTTTTGCGGAATTACATGAGAAATATAAATCTAAAGCTTCAATGGCTCCTGAACTAAAATTATTATTTCAATTAGGAGGCAGTGCTATTATGATACATATGACCAATACTATGTTTAAATCAGCAATGCCAGGCATGGATGATATTATGAGACAAAATCCAGAACTTATGCAGCAGTTTACTCAGGCAGCAGTAAATCAAATGGGACAAACTAGTCCAGGATTAGGAGGATTTATGAACAATGTTATGAACTCGGAAACAATGCCACCAAACGGTCCTCCACCACCTAGACCTGTAAGAACTCAAGGTCCAGACTCTGTTCCTCCACCCGCTAGACGTCCGGATATAGGATT
>CESB01043232.1_pt1 | contig 17353 bp, 15 predicted proteins | sample 531071 | NCBI WGS metagenome assembly CESB01 (sample SAMEA2621259, study PRJEB7988) | marine metagenome | biome: marine biome (ENVO:00000447); feature: surface water layer (ENVO:00002042); material: "saline water (ENVO:00002010), including plankton (ENVO:xxxxxxxx)" | depth 5 m | reverse complement strand
TATGTATTTATCACTGGTGGAGTAGTTTCATCTCTGGGAAAGGGAATTGCAGCTGCCTCCCTTGCTTCTTTATTCAAACTAAGGGGTTTTAAAGTCTCCCTTCAAAAACTTGACCCATATATAAACCTTGATCCAGGAACAATGAGTCCTATTCAGCATGGAGAGGTATTTGTTACTGAGGATGGAGCTGAAACGGATCTAGATCTAGGTCACTATGAGAGATTTGTGGGTATTCAAATGTCACAGGATAGCAATGTTACTGCTGGAAGAGTCTACTCAAATGTTATTAATAAAGAAAGAAAAGGAGACTATCTGGGTAGCACGGTTCAGGTCATCCCACATATAACAGATGAGATTAAGAGACTAGTTATTAAGGGCGCAAAAAAGGCTGATATAGCTTTTGTTGAAGTCGGAGGAACAGTTGGCGATATTGAATCTCTGCCATTTTTAGAATCAATTAGACAATTTAGCCTTGATTTAGGGAAAAAGAGATCTATGTTTGTTCATCTAACATTATTACCTTATATTGATGTAACCAATGAAATTAAAACAAAACCGACGCAACACTCTGTAAAAGAATTGCGATCAATAGGTATTCAACCTGATGTCCTTCTTTGTAGAGGTAAAAATGAAATTAATCAATCACTTAAAAATAAATTAGCACTATTTACTAATGTCTCAAAAGATGCAGTCTTTTCAGCACTAGATGCGTCTTCTATTTATGATATTCCAATAATGTTCAGCGAACAAAAGATAGATAATTTTATGATGAAAAATTTCAATCTTAAGGATAGGAGATTGAATCTAAAACCATGGAGAGACTATAAGAATAAAGTAGAAAAATGTAAGAAAAAGGTCAAAATTGCTATGATTGGAAAATATGTTGATCTCCTTGATTCATACAAATCTCTAAATGAAGCTTTATATCATGCTGGTGTTATAAATAATAAAACTGTAGAAATTACATATTTAGACTCAGAAAAACTAACTAAAAGAAATATACATCAATTAAAAGAAATGAATGGAATACTTGTACCTGGTGGTTTTGGTGATAGAGGTATCGAAGGCAAGATTCTAGCAGCAGAATATGCAAGAGTTAATAATATCCCATATTTTGGCATATGTTTAGGTATGCAAATTTCAGTAATTGAGTTTGCAAGGAATGTTATGAAACTTAATAAAGCAAATAGTACAGAATTTGATAAAAATACTAAAAACCCAGTAGTTGCATTAGTAGAGGAATGGAGGGAAGATTCTGGAAAAAGAATATTTGCTAATATGGAAAACATGGGAGGAACAATGAGACTAGGGTCACAAGAGTGTATTCTTGCGAAGGGATCTTTAGCATATAAAATGTATTCTAAGACTAGTATAAAAGAACGTCACCGGCATAGGTATGAAGTTAATGGAAATCTTGTTGTAGACTTCGAAAAAAACGGTTTAGCATTCAGTGGTCAGTCTAAAGAGGGTAATTTAATGGAAATGATCGAGCTAAAAAATCATAGTTGGTATGTTGGATGTCAATTTCACCCTGAATTTACCTCCTCACCAATAAATGGCCATCCATTATTTAATGGTTTTATTAATGCAGCATCTAAGAGGAAGATCTAAAATGTCGATAGATATAGGTAAATCTAAAAATCTAACATTGATATCTGGTCCTTGTGCGATTGAATCTGAGAATTCAACTTTATCAATTGCAGAGCATATATGTGGAATAACCGAGAATTTGCCAATATCATATATCTTTAAGGCATCATTTGATAAAGCTAATCGTTCATCAATTGACTCAAATAGAGGCGTTGGTATTGAAGAAGGATTGAGGATTTTAGAAAAGGTTAAAAATACTTTTGATATCCCTGTCTTAACTGATGTCCATGAAGATACCCCTGTTGATGAAGTAGCTGATGTAGTTGATGTGTTACAAACGCCAGCATTTTTATGCAGACAAACCAATTTTATAACGAAAGTATCATCAACTATGAAACCCGTTAATATAAAAAAAGGTCAGTTCTTATCACCAAAAGAAATGATCAATGTTGTTAAAAAAGCTAAATCCACAGGAAATAAAGATATATATGTATGTGAAAGAGGCGTTTCATTTGGTTATAATAACCTGGTCTCAGATATGAGATCTTTAGAAATACTTAGAGAAACTGGTTGCCCAGTTATTTATGATGCATCGCATTCTGTTCAAAAACCTGGTGCTTTACCGGATCAGTCTGGGGGTGAAAGCGAATTTATACCAACCCTGGCTAGAGCTGCAACAGCTGTCGGGATTGATGGAGTTTTCATAGAAACACATCCAAACCCTGAAAAAGCTATAAGTGATGGAAATAATTCTCTAAATATTAAAGACCTAAAGGATTTACTGAATTCATTAATAAGAATAAATGAAATAGTTAAAGATTAAAACATGGAGTAGAAAGTTGAGTAAAATAGTGAATTTAAGTGCTAGACAAATTTTAGACTCAAGGGGCAACCCAACAGTAGAAGTAGACTTAATGCTAGAAAATAACATACATGGAAGAGGTATGTCACCATCGGGTGCTTCAACTGGTATTCTTGAGGCACTAGAATTGAGAGATGGTGATAAGAGTATATACTTAGGGAAATCTGTTAATACTGCTGTTGACAACATCAATAATAAGATCAAAAAATCTATTATAAATAAAGACCTTAGTCAAAAAGATTTAGATTACTTGCTAATAAGCCTTGATGGTACAGACAACAAGAAAAATTTGGGTGCTAATGCTATATTGGCCGTATCACTTGCATTTGCTCATGCTTTTGCTAAAACACTCAATGAGCCACTATACAAAACTTTTCATACAGGCGAACATTATTCTCTTCCTGTGCCGATGATGAATATTATAAATGGCGGTGCTCATGCAAATAATAGTTTAGATTTCCAGGAATTTATGATTTTACCGATTGGTTTTGATTCTTTTTCAAATAGTTTAAGAGCAGGAGTTGAGATTTTTCATAATTTGAAGGCAAGTCTAAATAAACTCTCGCTATCTACTTCTGTGGGAGACGAAGGTGGTTTTGCTCCTAATTTAACTAGTAATGCCGAAGCGCTAGATATAATTCTAGACTCGATTAAAAAATCTGGATATAAGAGTGGAGAAGAAGTTTATCTGGGTTTAGATGTAGCTAGTTCTGAGTTCTACAAAAATGAAAAATATATAATGTCAGATGGTCATACGTATAATAGTGATGAGTTTTGTGGGTATTTAGAAAATCTTTGTGATAATTATCCTATCATATCAATTGAAGATGGAATGGCTGAAAATGATTGGGACGGATGGAGTAAGTTAACAAATAATCTAAATAAGAAGATACAATTAGTTGGTGATGATGTATTTGTTACGAATAAAAGAATCTTTAAAAAAGGAATTGATAAAGAAGTAGCTAATGCAATTTTAATTAAGTTTAATCAAATAGGCACTATTACTGAAACTTTGGAGACAATAGATTTAGCAAGAGAAAATAATTACAACTATATTATTTCTCACCGTAGTGGCGAAACAGAAGATGTTACAATCGCAGATATGAGCGTAGGCACATCATCTGGTCAGATTAAAACAGGATCATTATCCAGATCTGATAGAGTTGCTAAATATAATCAATTATTAAGAATTGAAGAGCAACTTGGCAAGGAATACTTCAATAAAGATAATGTTTTTGATAGATGGCTAAAATGAAAATATTTCATTTAATTTGTTTAGTTTTATTTTTGAGTTTACAATATTCAATATTCTTTAGCACTAACAGTATTTTTTCTTATCTTGATTTAAAAAAAACCTATTATTCATATGAAAAAAAAGTTTCACAATTAGTCAAGCAGAATAATCATCTTAAAGCTGAAATTAGTAAAGTCTCAAATAGCCAAAAATATCTAGAAGCCTATGCAAGAGAAAACTATGGTTATATTAAAAAAAACGAAATCTTTTTTCAAATTATAAAAGATGAAAAATAATAGTTTTGATGCTGTAATTTTAGCTGCAGGTAAAGGAAGAAGATATAAGTCTTTGAAGCCTAAGCAATATACAAAAATAAACAATAAAAATCTAATTGATATAGCTGTTGAAAAAATATTAAAAATGAAAGAAATAAATAATATTTTCATAGTAGTTGATAATAAAAAATCTTACAGCATACCATCAGAATCAACCAACCTTTTTTTGATTAATGGAGGCAGTACCAGAACAAAATCTGTTTATAATGCTTTACAATTCATGTCCACTACTAAGAACTTGTCCAAGAATGTATTAATACATGATGCTGCGAGACCATGTGTAAGTTTGGAGGATATGAAAAAAATTATATATTACTCCAGAAATTCTACAACTGGTATATCACCAGGCTATCCTCTTACAAATGCACTTAAAAGGGTTAATAAAAATTCAATTGTAATAGATAATCTTAAGCGTAATAATCTATATATGTCTTTTACTCCACAAGCTTATAATTTTTCTAAATTATTAGATGCATATAATGTTATTATTGATAAAAAGATTCAAGTAGATGATGAAATTGAGGCTATGGCGCAACTCAATTATAAAGTGAAAATTATTAGAACATCTATTGATAATATTAAATTAACATATATTGATGATTTGAATGTTATACAAAGATTGATGAACAAGAAATGAGAATAGGATTTGGAATAGATACGCATGAACTAATAAAAGGTAAGTTCATAAGACTATGCGGTATTGATATACCATCTATCGTAACGGTAAAAGCTCATTCTGATGGTGATATAATATTTCATGCTGTTGCTGATGCGATCTTGGGAGCAATAGCAGAGGGCGACATAGGTGATCATTTTCCTGATACTGATAGTAAAAACTTAAATCTTGATAGTAGTATTATAGTTAAAGATGCAATTAAAAAAGCTCTATCAAAAGGTTTTGTTTTAAATAATCTTGACATTACATTATTACTAGAAAAGCCAAAAATATATGAATATAAAAAAGATATGATAGATAATATATTGAAATTATTTCGTGAATCTACTCCTGATGACGTTATAAACCAAGATATGTTTAATATCAAAGCCTCAACTTCTGAATCACTCGGGTATATAGGCCGAGGGGAGGGGGTAACTTGTTATTGTATTGCCTCTCTAAAAGAAATATAGCCCGGAGAAAAAATTGCCTTTGATAAATCATAAAAATCTAGGTCCTCTCATAATTAATGTTGACGGATTAAATTTATTAAGCCAAGAAAGGGCTCTAATAAAGCATGATCTCATAGGAGGAATAATATTATTCGCACATAACTTTGAATCAAAGTCTCAATTAAAAGATCTTATCGCAGATATAAAGAGCATTAAAGATAATATTCTAATAACCATAGATCATGAAGGTGGAAGAGTCCAGAGATTACTAGATGGTTTTACTAATCTTCCAAGTTTTGAAAAAATCTCTGATATAAAAAACCATGAACAAGCAGTTTCTGAGGCTTATAAATCTGGATATACTGCAGCTTGTGAGCTATATGAGGCAGGTATTGACGTTAATTACTCTCCAGTGGTTGACATTAAACACGATTCATCAAATAAGCTTCTCAATGGTAGAACATTTGGTCAGGATGTAAAGACAATAATTGATCTCTCAGATAGCTATGTCAAAGGTTGTCTTGATGGATCCGTTTTACCCGTCCTTAAACATTTTCCTGGACATGGCAGAGTGAACACAGATAGTCATATTGAAGATTGTGTAACTGATATAGATTTTGAGACTCTAAGAGGAGCTGATATTTTACCTTTTAAAGAAATACATTCTAGATTTGATAAATATAATATTCCAATCATGACAAGTCATTTAATTTACTCAAATATAGATAAATTTATAATTACATATTCTGAAAAATGGTTAAAAAGCCTGTCAGCATCAATATTCAGTAAACCTCCTATTTTCATTAGTGATGATTTGGAGATGTATTCCGCAACTAAATATGATAATAAAATAATATCTTGCGAAGATAGAGTTTTACATGCTTTGAAAGCTGGTTGTAGATTTGTTATTGCAACAACTATGCAAAATAGAGATCTTATTGAGAATAAAGTGTCTCATAAGTATTTTACAGAAAACTATATTACCAATAATATCATTAAGTACTATGAAAAAAATCATGCTAAAATGTTAGATATTAATTTACCTAAGATATAGGCGAATTTATTACAGTAATTAAAATAATTTATATATTCTATGATGAACGATATTATTACTACAATCTTTAAAACTGATTTATCAACTCAGATAGCTATTATACTTATTGTTGCACTATCTTTATTATTCATTAAAAATAAAATTATTTTATTATTTACAGGTATATCTAAAAAAACAGCCACAGATCTAGATGATATTATTATTACATCTATACAAAAACCACTTACTTATTTAATTAGTCTAATATCTCTCATCTTAATAATCGAAGCTCTTAATGCACCATACCAAATATTTAATTCTTTCAATACATCAAAAATTATACATATTATATCAATCTTAATAATTGCTTGGACCTTAATTAGAATTTTAGATAAATATTATGAAAAAAAATCATTCCTTAAAAATATTAAGCCGGATGATGATCCAAAAGTTATTGAACAAACTTTTGAAATTACTATAAGGATTTTTAAAATTACTATTATAGCTATCGCTATTTTAACGCTTATGCAGGAGTTTGGATTAAGTATTTCAGGGCTTCTAGCTTTTGGTGGAGTAGGCGGTCTTGTTGTCGGCCTCGCTGCTAAAGATCTTTTATCAAACTTTTTTGGAGGTTTAATGATATATTTTGATCGGCCTTTTAAAGTTGGAGAATTTATTAAGTCACCAGATAGAAATATAGAGGGCATAGTAGAAAGTATAGGCTGGAGATTAACTGTTGTTAGGACATTTTCTAAAAATGTACTATATATCCCGAATTCAGCTTTTTCTAATATCATAGTGGAGAATGCTACTAGAATGACTAATAGGAGAATCAACGAGATTATAGGGTTAAGATATGATGATTTAGATAAGATCCCTGAAATTGTAAATAAAGTTAGAAGCTATCTAGAAGCGAATAAAAATATTGATCAATCTAATAAGCCTATTGTTTTTTTTAAAAGCTTTTCATCTTCATCATGTGACTTTTTCATATATGCTTTTACAAACACCAAAGACTGGAGGACATACTTGGAAGTTAGAGAGGATATCTTATATCAAACTTCGAAAATTATATCCCAGCATGATGCTGCTATTGCTTTTCCTACAACTACTATTGACTGGAAACAAGATTAGCTAATTGTATCTATAATACTGGAAATCTCTATGCATTTGCTTTTAAAACTACCGTTCTCAAGTGAGAATTGTATCTTATTTTCTTTCATGAGTTTTAAATCATGACCTTTTAAATTTGTCATGATTTTTTCAACTTTAATTTTTATAGGATCTGAGAATTCAACTTTAACAGAGTTTCCTAGTAGTTTTAGATATTTAATATTTTTTCCTCTTATAGATATCCTTAGGTTTGATAGATCAAGTAAGTTTGTTACATATTCAGGCATAGGACCATAAATATCAATCATCTCATCTTGTATAAGTAGATTATCATCACTTGTCTTTGATGATGATATATCCTTATAATATTTTAGTCTGGTAACTATATCATTTATATAGTCTTGCGTTATCAAACATGAAATATCCACGTCTATATCCACTGTTTCATGATCTTTAGAAATAGAGCCAGATTTTAGAATTTCTACACTTTTATTAAGCATATCTGTAAACATAGCATATCCTATTTCATAAATCTGTCCACTTTGTTCCTCTCCAAGAATTTCTCCTGCCCCTCTAATTTCTAGATCATGAGTAGCTAACTCTAGGCCGCCGCCGAGACTGTTAACGCCATCAATTGCCTCTAGTCTTTTTTTAGCATCTTTTGTTAGAGATAACTTTTTAGGCACTATTAGAAAAGCATAGGCTTGTCTATTTGTTCTACCAACTCTACCTCTAATCTGATGTAATTGTGATAAACCAAATTTATTACAATTGTTAATTATTATCGTATTTACATTTTGAATATCTAAACCACTTTCGATTATACTGGTACAAATTATTAAGTCATATTCTTTATTTAAAAACTTTTTCATCTCAATCTCAATTTTATTTGAATCAAGCTGACCATGTACTATTCCAATTTTTAAATTCTCAAATAGTTTCGCTAACTTTTCAGATTCAATCAACATTGTATTAATTTCATTATGAACATAGTATATCTGTCCACCTCTTTTTATCTCTCTAGCTATAGCACTACTAATAATTTCTGAATCCCATTGTATGATTCGAGTTACAATTGATTTTCTATTTTGTGGTGGCGTTTCAATCACACTAAGATCTTTTATTTGTGAAAGAGCAGAGTTGAGGGTTCTTGGAATAGGCGTTGCAGTTAATGTAAGAACATCTATATCATTTTTTATCATTTTTATTTTCTCTTTAGCGACAACCCCAAACTTATGTTCCTCATCTATAACTAATAATCTTAGATCTTTTAATTCAATACTCTTTGATAGCAGTGAATGTGTCCCAATAATTATATCAAGATCTCCTTTTTTTAATTTTTCTTTAGTTTGATTTCTTTCTTTAGTAGATTGAAGTCTTGATATTTTACCAATATTTATTGCTGTATTAGAAAACCTTTTAACAAAAGATTGATAGTGTTGTTCAACAAGTATTGTTGTGGGTGCTAATATCATTGTCTGCGTATTATTCATTGCAGCAAGAAACGCAGCTCTCATTATAACTTCTGTTTTACCAAAACCAACATCACCACAAATTAACCTATCCATTAATTTATTAGATTTCATATCATTTATTACATCCTCTATAGCATTATGTTGATCAGTTGTTTCTAAATATGGGAAATCTTCTTTAAATTTATTATATTCAACCTCATTATATGTAAAGCTAAAGCCTTTAGATGAAAGTCTTTTTGATTCAATTTCTAATAATTCAACTGCAATATCATTTATTTTCTTTTTTGCCCTGTTCTTTATTTTAACCCAGTGATCTGTACCTAAATTATGAAGAGGAATATTTATACCAGTATGTCCAGAATATTTCTTTATAAGATTAATTGATGTAACTGGAATGTATAAGTTATCCTCATTTGCATATTCCAATTTAATTAATTCTGTACTTATTCCCTCTATATCCATATTGATTAATCCTTTATATCTTCCAACACCATACTCGTCATGAACAATAGGTGAATCTATCTCAATAGTACTAATGTCATTAATATAATTATCAATAAGTGTCTTATTTGATTTTTTAGGAGTTTTTTTTGATCTATTACCAAATATATCTCTAGCTGCTATAAAAGATCGTTTACTAGAATAATCAATAAAGCCTTCATCTATATGTTTCTTACATATTACTATATCTTCTCTGATACTATCTAAGCCAGATAGATTATCAATTAACAGATATTTAAGTTTATTCATATCTAACAATTGCTTCAGCTCAATTCTTAAACTTTTTCTATCTAGACAGAAAATAACTTGATTTGGCGAATGCTCTAGATAATCTAATAATGATTTGTAAGGATTTTTATATGTATTATTGATTAATAAGGATGGAAGTTTTCGTATGGATAAATTTGTTGATCGTATATCATCTGCCACTTTATATAAAGATAACTTTATATTCTTATAATTCTTTCTAAAGATATTATATTCATCTGCATTGATTATTAATTTATTTGGTTCTAATAAATATTTTTCATCATTGTATTTAGAATAATATTCATTAAATCTATCATTAATTAGTTTAATCTCATCAATAGGATTTTTCAAAGATAAAATTGCATTATTAGAATCTGGTATTAAGTTAAAAAAATTTGATAATCTTTTATGTAATAGGGGAACTATATTATGTATAGATGCTGTCATTGCACCTTGAATAATCTTCTCATACTCTATATCAGTAGTATATTCGCTATCAAAGTAATTTATGCAGTTTTCTTTATATGTATTAATACTTTGTTCATCAAGCATAATTTCATTAGTTGAGCTAATTATAAAATTTTGTATCTGCTTAATTGTCTTTTGTGTGTCACTATCAAAGGTTTTGATAAACTCAATTTCATCATCATTAAAAGATATTCGGATCGGTTTTTCTTCTATGAGAGAATATATATCAATTATAGATCCTTTTATTGAAAACTCACCTTTATTAATAACTCTATCAGTACGCTCATATTGCATAGACTTCAAATACTTTATAATCTGATTATATGTTTTATTGATATCTATACTTACATAACGTTTATTTAAATCTTTTATAGGAACTATTCTCTTACTTAAAGCAGAATATGTTGTAATTATTATATTATTTTTCCTTTCAATTAATCTTTTATATGTTTTAAGCCGTTCTGAAATTATATTAATATCAATAATTATATTTTCATAAGGAAAGCTTTCAATATCCAGATATAATGATATCTTGTTTGTATCTTCGATAAATAATGACAATTCATCTTTAAAGTTCAGAACTTCGTTATTATTATTAAGTATTAATATAATATTATCAAAATTATCTGATAACTTATGAATTAAATATGCTCCAGAAGAACCGTAGATTCCTCCTATTAAATGGTCATCTTTGTTTATTGCGATATTTTTCATAATAAAAAAAGCAGTACATATTATGCACTGCTTTTAATCGGTATACTGTTTTTTATTTTACAGTATTAAAACCTAGGATTTCCCAAGTTTGCATACCTCCACGGAACCATTTAATTTTATCCGCAGGATAGCCATACTTAAGCAAGCTTTTAATATTATTAGGTGATTGACCACACCACATTCCATTGCAGTACATGACAAGAGTTTTTGCATCATCAAAATAGAATAGTCCATTTTGCTCTTTAGCGCCAAATTGCTCAGTCATAATCTCTGCAATTGAAATTGGATCAGCACCTTTTGCCTCACTAAGAAGAGTCCAAGGTAAATTTACTGCTCCAGGAATCATGCCTTTTGCTGTCCAGTCTGGTGTTCTTGAATCAATTAGCATTACTTCAGATCCATCTGGCATTCTTTCACCTTTACTTTGCATTACAGCATAATGAATTATTTCTTGTTCACCTATTGTCTCAATACCTGGTCTTAATTGCATAGGTTGAATGCAAAATGGAGGACAAGGCCTTGAGGTTTTAGCAAAAGCTGGGTTTACTGTATTTTTGTTATTTTGGTTTCTCATGATTTTATGACTACCAACATCTACAGAAATCCCGATTTCTAATGAATTAGGACCATCAGCTTTTGATATAGCTACAGGTTTTTCTGCGTAAGCAGTTGATAATGCGAACATGGACACTAAAACAACACTTAATATTGATTTAATTTTCATATCGTCTCCCTTTGTACTTTTATTCACAATCTGGCTCTTCTTCAACTGGTTCTTCGCTTTCAGCAAAGATAATATATTTGGTATTTTTCAACTCTAGATCATCCGATAATCTATTGTCGACAGCGTATACACTAGACATACCAAGTAAACCAATCAAAATTACTGCTACTATTCTCATTTTCCATCTCCGATTAATAACAGATAACCGTTATAAGCCATCTTTAACAATAATTCTACAGTATATAAATATGTAAATGAACATAATTTATCATTATTTAGATATATTATAGGTCCAACTTATCTATATATACCCAATAATTCTTGAGAATTCTTAGCGAAAACCCCACATTTTTTGATATTTTTGTTCTGCATTAATATCTAATGTAATTTTATGTGAACCCTCCTTGTTATCCGCCTTATATATTATGTCGCCATTTGCATTTGTTATAAAACTAGATCCCCAAAAGTCAATTTTTTTGTTATTTTTAATCTCTTTTCCAATCCTATTAACAACTACAATCGGAGTATTTATCATTAAACTATTTGCGACGATTGTATTTATCCACTTATCTTTTTCATTTGGCAAACTTATCTTTATGTTGTTATCAAAAGCTGTGCCAATAGCAGTTGGACATATAATTAGATCAGCATTCTTTTTGGATAACTCATTATACGATTTAGAATACCATTGATCCCAACAGATCATCAAGCCAACATTAATACCATTTACTTTAACAATAGGATGACTATTATTTGATGAAGAAAAATAATACTTTTCTTCATAACAAATTTCATTTGGGATATTTCTTTTCCTATACTTAGATATTATTTTTCCATTTGGAGATATTATAATAGTAGTATTATAAAATATTTTTCTAGAAACTTCATAAAAAGGTAGTACCAGATATATTTTTTTATTTTTTGCGGCTATACAAAATTTTTCAATAATTCTTGATTTAAGATTAACTGCAAACTTTTTATTTTTTTCTTCTTTAGTTATTCCTATATATTTCAAATAAGATAGCTCATGGAGAGTAACTATCGTTGTATTTTTAATAGTTATTTTCTGAACAGATTGTAAGAGCGAGTCTATATTATCCTCTATACTATTCTTCATTTCCTTTTGTATTAATATTATATCTAATAATTTACTATTTTTCATAATCTTCATTTAAAAATTCATACTACAACAATGTAAACTCCCTTTTTCATTCAATAATTCTGATGTGTCAATAAAAATAACTTCTGCATATTTAAAATTTTCTCTAACTTTATTTCGCTTCTCGATAGTTGTATTTTTATTTGCCGGCATAATTACCAAATTTCCAATTCTTATATAATTTAGATATGAAAAAGGGAGAATATTGTTATTAGAATCCCTAACTACATCTTGACGATCATGATAGAGAGGTATTATATTTTTATTTTTCAAGTCTATTCTCATAATTTGTTCTTTTAGATTTTTCAATAATTCAAAGTCTGGATGTTCAGAATCATTCGTTGCCATATAATATAAATAATTCGAACTTTCTAATCTAACTAAATTATCAATATGCCCATTCGTATCATCTCCTGATATAGGCGCTGTATTAATTATTTTATATTCTGCTCCAAGGAAATCTTCAATATTTTCCTTCAATATTTTCTTAATTGTAGTCCAATCTAATTTATTATGAGCTACCAACGGATATTTATTTATAATAAAAAGATTATCATTAAATGTAATATTCCCAGGCTCAATAATCATGCCATTAAATATCTCAAAGATTGTTTTTTTATAAGGATTACCCAAATTTCTAAATTTTTTTATTAATTCTATTGATAACTTTTTGTCATTTTCACAATAGTACTTATTACCATATCCATTAAACCTTGAGGTGCTAAAGTAGTAGTTCCCACTAGACTTTTCTATCAATGTTTGCGGACCATGATCCCTAATCCAAATATCATCATATTCAGCCTCAAAAACCTGAAACAGAGATGCTTTATCTCGTAATAGTTGATCAATATTTCTATTAATAAGTTTCAAATCATTATTGATATCTCGTTCTTTTTTTATAACTAGAAATATACTCTTATCAGATTCTAAGCAGGTAATAATTAACTCATAGTAGATACGCAATAAACCTGACCAGAAGAATTGATTTTCATATATAGAAGGCCAAACCAATATAATACCCGTTGATTTGTCATCTTCTAGGAATGTAAGCCTCTTTTTATTTGCTTGGTTCATTATTACCCTATGATATAATATTTTTATGCGATTGTTATTAGCATATAGGTTTCTACGGTCGAAAAGTAATTCGAGTTTCATAAATATAATATCAAAAATATCGGTGTTAGGTATTATATTAGGAATATCTATTTTAATCACAGTTATTTCTGTGATGAATGGTTTTGAAAAAGAATTAAAAGATAAAGTACTCGGTTTTACATCTCATGTAACAGCATATACTAATAATCTTGATAGACCTGATTTCGATATTTTTGATGAACTTATGCAAAAAAGGGAAATTTTGGGCTATTCCCCATATCTTGAAAAAGAAGTTTTATTATCCTCAAAGCATTCGACAACAAACTCGTTTATTAGAATTGTTGATCCTATTTTAGAGAAGAGTGTTGGCTATACACATCATAATATTATTTTAGGTAATTATGACAGTCTCTCAGATATTTCGAACACTATAATTTTAGGCTCAGGTGTTGCAAGTAAATTAAATGTAGACATTGATGATGAAATAGAAGTATACACTCAGTTTAAACATAGTTCATACAAGAAAATGATACAATTCAAACAGAAATATCGCGTTGCTGGAATATTTGACATTGGTATTTATGAGTATAATAATGCATATGCTTTTCTTAATCTTTCTGAATTCCTGGCAATACTCCAACAGAATAATAAACGAGATATATTTGCTGATAGGGTCAGAATCAAACTTTCAGATCCATTAAATTCAAGATCTTTTACATCTGAATTTAATAGGAATAACAATGAATTTTTTGCACAAGATTGGAGCTATACACATAAGTCTTTATTCACTGCGATCAATAATGAAAAAAGAGTAATGTTTATTATTCTAATGTTAATAGTTGCTGTTGCTGCGTTTAACATTATCTCTTCATTACTAATGTTAGTGACAAATAAAGAAAAAGAGATAGCAGTGTTAGTTACTTTAGGTGCTACTAAAAAAGATATGATATATATATTCTTGCTGCAGGGCCTATTTTTGGGTGTCATTGGGATCATATTTGGAGTATTGTTTGGTATATTGTTGGCTAATAATATTGATCTAGTAATAAGATATATTGAGGCCTTGTTCAATACTAACTTAATGCCTGCTGATATATATCATTTAAGCAAAATACCATCACTTATAATTTTTAATGATATTATATTAATTATTATTTTCACTTTCTTTTTAACTTTGATATCAGCGATTTATCCAGCTATTAAAGCATCACAGGTAAAGCCATCGGTGGTATTTAGAGGTAATAATTAATGTTAATTCTAAAAGATTTATCGAAAGTCTATGTTTCGAATTCATTTCAACCAACGGTTAGAATATTAGACAACATTAATCTCAGCATCAAACAAGGAACACTTATGGCTCTCACAGGTCCGTCTGGTAGTGGTAAAAGTACTCTATTGAATTTAATATCAGGACTTGATGAGGTTACATCTGGGACAATATCTATTAATAAGAACTTGATTACAAGTCTTGATGCTAATGAGCTATGTATATTTAGAAATGAAAATATTAGTGTTGTTTTTCAGTTCTTTAATTTAATAAATGATCTGACTGTATCCGAGAACATATCATTACCTTTACTTCTAAGAGGTGAAAACAAAAAAGATATAGTGAAAAAAGTAGATAAATTAGTTGTTGATCTAGGCTTGAATCATCGAGCGGATTATACGACGAATTTGTTATCTGGTGGAGAGGCTCAGAGAGTAGCAATTGCAAGAGCTTTAATTACTAATCCTTCAATTATTTTAGCAGATGAACCCACTGGCAACCTTGATAAGGCAAATACAGATAATATAATTAAAATATTAATTAATTTATGTAAAGAAAATCATACGACACTAATTATGGTTACACATGATAATAATCTTTTATCTCACTTTGATATGGTTTATAAATTAGATTCTGGAGTAATAACTTAATTATTTTTTAGATTTTTGTAATCTATTGTATGCATATATTCTCCATAATAAATGCATTATGAAATAACCTAATATACTTGAGACAATTCCTATAATTAATGTGCCTACAAGTAATGGTTCCCAAATATTTCCAAATGCGCTAAATATCCAGTCTGAGCTAAGTTTAAACTCCTCATAAACAGGATCTAATCCTAAAATATAATTACCAAATAAGTATCCTACATACATCATCCCGGGCATTGTTATCGGATTACTTATCCAGACACCTGCCACAGACAATGGTAGATTTGCCCTGAATAATACTGCACAATAGGCCGCAGGTATCATTTGAAAGAACATCGGCATCCATCCCCAGAAAACCCCAATCACAGTTGCTCTACAAAATGAGAGCCTATTAAACCTCCACAAGTCTTCATGAAAAAGAGAGTTACCTAAGAAAGCAAGGAATTTATATTCTTTTACCATTTCTCGATTAGGCGTGTATTTCTTAAAAAACTTTCTCATATGATATAGTTATGCTAATAAATAGATATTTTTCCTAGAAAATGTATTAATATCTTATATTACTACATATCTTATACATTTTTTTATAAAACTATATGCAAAAAGTAAATAATACCAAAACTAATTCTAGTACATATTTAAGGCTATTACGTTATACCTTTGAGCATAAATTCATTTTTATTATATCAATATTAGCTATGGCTATGTTTGCTGTCACAGATACAGCCTTTGCCGCTTTAATTAAACCATTGTTGGATGGCAGCTTTGTTGAAAAAGATCCAGATACTATACGCTTATTCCCATTTGTGTTGATAGGATTATTTTTATTAAGAAGTATAGCTGGTTTTGTATCGACCTATGGTATCGCTTGGGTTGGTAGAAACATAATTAAAAAAATTCGTAAAGAAATGTTTGCAAAGCTAGTACACATGCCAACTAAAACTTATGACTTTGCATCTTCTGGAGAGTTACTATCAAAACTCACATATGATACAGAACAAGTTGCTGAGGCAGCTACAAAAGCAATAACAGTTCTGGTACGAGATGGCCTAACCGTTATTGGCTTATTAGGACTGATGTTTTATCAGAGTGTTATTTTGTCTTTGGGACTATTTATTATAGGACCTATCATAGCAATATTTATTAAAATAATGAGTGTTAAGTTTCGAGATACAAGTAAACATATTCAAAAGTCTATGGGTTATATAACTAATGTTGTTGAGGAGTTAATTGCTGGACATAGAGTTGTAAAAATATTTGGTGGCGAAAATAGTGAAAAAAAATCATTTAATTATGTCAATGATAATAATAAAAATAGACATTTAAAACTTGCGCTTATTCAGGGAATTAGCATACCGCTGGTACAGTTTATAGTAGCACTATTTCTTTCTCTAATAATATTTTTTGTAACGTCAGATGAATATTTGGAAGTTATTTCAGTAGGTACTTTTATGTCTTTCATAACTGCAATGATATTAATATTTGCTCCAATAAAAAGATTGGCAGAAATTAATGTTGTCCTACAAAGAGGAATAGCTGCAAGCGAGTCTATTTTTAATTTGCTAGATTCAAAATCAGAAGTTGAGGTTACTGATTCATGCACTCAGCAAAGTTTCAAAGCAGATTTTTCAAATATTAATTTTAATGATATAAGCTTTTCTTATTATAATAATGATGACCAGGTTCTTAAGAATATTAATTTTAAGATACCGAGAGGTTCAATCTGTGCAATCGTTGGTAAATCTGGAAGTGGCAAATCAACTTTGATTAATCT
>CESB01130863.1_pt1 | contig 17354 bp, 13 predicted proteins | sample 531071 | NCBI WGS metagenome assembly CESB01 (sample SAMEA2621259, study PRJEB7988) | marine metagenome | biome: marine biome (ENVO:00000447); feature: surface water layer (ENVO:00002042); material: "saline water (ENVO:00002010), including plankton (ENVO:xxxxxxxx)" | depth 5 m | reverse complement strand
AGGAATAATAACAAATATTTCATATGCTCATATAAAAAATTTTAAAAGTATAAAAGATATTGCAAAAGCAAAATCAGAAATTATTAATAATATTACAAACAAAGGATACATAATATTAAATAAAGATGATATTTTTTATGACTTCTTTTTGAAAAAAGCTATTGCTAGAAAATTAAAAATCATCTCATTCAGTATTAAAAAAAATTCTGATATAAAATTATTAAATATAAAAAGAAAAAAAAAATATTATATTTTTAATATTAAAATACATAATCAGATTAAAAAATTTAAAGTTAATGAAAATTTAAAAAAATATTCATCAAATATTTTGGCAACATGTGCAGTATTATCACTTTATTTTTCTATCAATGAAATTAAAGATAATATTTTTTTTAAATATCAAATACCTGAAGGAAGAGGTGATGTATTTAATTTAAAATATAAAAATAAAAAAATAAAGTTAATAGATGAGAGTTATAACTCAAATCCACTATCTTTAGAATTTGCAATTAAAAATTTTGAGGAAATTAAAGTTAATCCAAAAAATAAATACCTATTATTAGGTGATATGCTCGAGTTAGGTAAATTTTCAAAACAACTTCATGTAAAAGCAGCCAAATTTATAAATAATTCAAATTTTAATAAATTATATGTAGTAGGAAAGCATATAAAAGATACTTTCAACAAAATTAAAACACAAAAACAAGGAAAAGTATTGAAAAATAATAATGAAATTTTTGAATTATTCAAAAATGTTTTAAAAAACAAAGATTATATTATGGTAAAAGGATCTAATGCCAGTGGTTTAAATAAAATAATTTCTATTATAAAGAAAGACAGTTCAAATGCTTTATAGCCTTTTTTTGCATCTCTCAGATACTTACTCAATATTAAACGTATTTAAATTTCTGACTGTCCGGACTGGTTTGGCAATGTTTACATCAATGCTAGTGGTATTTTTAATTGGGATACCTTTCATTGATTATTTTTCCTCTCATCATATACATGATCCAATTAGAGAAGATGGCCCCGCTGATCATATTGTAAAAAAAATAGGAACTCCAACAATGGGAGGTGTTCTTATATTAATTGGATTATTTTCAGGAATTTTACTTTGGGGTGATTTGTTTAATCCATATATTTGGTTCTTAATTTTTATAGTAGGATCTTTTGGGTTGTTGGGAGCCTATGATGATTATAAAAAAATTAAAAAAAAAAACTCCTCTGGGATATCTTCAAAATTTAAGTTTTTGTGGCAAATTATTTTAGCAATAATTGGAGTACTAATTTTAATTTATTTTGTTGATACCCCAGATTTGCAAAAACTATATTTTCCATTTTTTAAAAATTTGATAATTAATTTAGGTTGGTTTTTTATACCTTTCTATATTTTTGTTATTGTTGGATCTTCCAATGCAGTTAATCTTACAGATGGACTTGATGGTTTAGCAACAGTTCCAGTTATTTTAGTAGCAGGTGTTTTTGCATTTATTAGCTATGTTACAGGTAATATAGTTTTTTCTGAATATTTATTAATACCGTATATAAAAGGCGTTGGAGAAGTTAGTGTATTTTGCGGCTCAATGATTGGAGCGTGTATAGGTTTTTTATGGTTTAACGCTCCTCCAGCAAAAATATTTATGGGTGATACTGGATCGCTCGCTTTAGGAGGGTCCCTAGGGGGAATTGGAATAATTACCAAACATGAAATAGTTTTAGCAATTACTGGAGGTTTATTTGTTTTAGAGGCTGTTTCAGTAATAGTTCAGGTTGTCTCATATAAATTAACTGGTAAAAGAATTTTTAAGATGGCACCCATACACCATCATTTTGAAAAAAAAGGATGGCCAGAATCAACAGTTGTGATTAGATTTTGGATAATATCAATTATTCTGGCAATGATAGGTTTGGCAACTCTCAAACTTAGATAATGAATAAGGAAGAATTTCAATTTAAAAATAAAGTAATTCTTATTTATGGATTTGGAATCAGTGGAAAAGCTTGTTTTAAATATTTGAAGAGAAATAATAATACATTTATTTATGATGATAATTCAAAATTAATACCCAATAAGTACAAAAAACAATTTTTAAATATAAAAAAAATATCTAAATATAATTTTAATCATATCGTTATAAGTCCTGGAATAGATATAAATAAATGTTCATTAGAAAAATACCTTAAAAAAAACAAAGAAAAAATTATTTCTGAATTAGATATATTTTATCTTGAAAATAAAAATAATTTAAAAATTACCATAACGGGTACAAATGGAAAATCGACTACTTCTAAGCTACTTTATGAGATAATTAAAAATCATAAAAAAGATGTTAGAATAGTTGGAAATATTGGAAATCCTATTTTATCTGAAAAAAAGATTAATCCTAAGACTATTTTTGTGATCGAAGCATCATCTTATCAGATTGAGTATAGCAAATATTTTAAAACTGATATTGCCGCAATATTAAATATAAGTCCTGATCATTTAGAACGTCATGGAACAATAAAAAATTATGTTCAATCAAAGTTTAAATTAATTAAAAATCAGAAAAAAGGCTCTTTAAGTTTTATAGAAAAACAATCGAAGTATCTATACTCTGAAATTAAAAAAAACAAGGTTAAATCCAAAATTATTAAAGTTAATAATTCATTTCCAAACACTTTTAAAAATAAAATTACAAATAGCTATTTCAATAATCTTAATAATTTGAATAATTTGAAATTTATCTTAGAAATATCAAAAAAAATTAAACTAAATAAAAAAATAATTTTAAAAACTGTTAATTTATTTAAAGGCCTAAAATATAGGCAACAAATTATATTTAATAATAAAAAATTACTAATAATTAACGATTCTAAATCAACAAGTTTTTCATCGAGCAAAAATCTTCTTCAATCTTACAAAAATATTTATTGGTTAGTAGGTGGTAAATTTAAAAAGGGAGATAAATTTATATTAGATAAGAAATATTATAAAAATATAAAGGTATATATTTACGGTTCAAAAATAAACTCTTTCAAAAAACAATTTAAAAATAAAGTTAAATACAAAATCCTATATAATATAAAAAAAGCACTTATAAAAATTGTTGAGGACTCAAAAAATGATAATTCAAAAAAAATAATTATATTATTTAGTCCTGCAGCAGCATCTTTTGATTACTTTAGAAATTTTGAGGAAAGAGGAAAATATTTTAATAATCAAATAAAAATTTTAAAATTTATAAAAAAAATAAATGATAGAAAATAATTTAATATATAACTCATATTATAAATGGTGGAAAAATATTGATAAATTTATTTTTTCATTAATATTATCTTTATTTTTTTTAGGACTATTCTTTTCACTGGTCTCCACATCTTTGATTGCATCAGATAAACTTAACACAAATTCTTATTATTTTTTCATTAAACATTCGGCTTTCGTTTTATTAGGCTTTCTAGTTCTATTATTCCTTTCATTTGTTGAAAGCAAAAATTTGATAAATTTAAGTCTGCTATTATTTTTAATATTTTTCACTAGTTTACTTTTAGTACCTTTTATTGGAGTAGAAGTTAAGGGCTCTAAAAGATGGATGGATTTAGGTGGTCCATTTCCCAGATACCAACCAATTGAATTATTAAAACCTTTTTTTATAATACTGGTATCTTCTGCATTGTCATTCAATAAGGAAAAAAACTTGTATTTAAATTATTTTCTAAGTTCATTAATTCTAATACCGATTATATTACTACTTATTTTACAACCAGACATAGGCCAAACAATGTTAATCATTTTAACTTGGTTAGCTATAATTTTTGTTTCAGGAGTAAATCTTATAATATTTTTCACATTCATTATTCTTTTTGGATCAACTTTGCTATACTTAGTTATTTTTGTACCTAAATTTGAATATATAAAAAACAGACTCTTATCTTTTTTGGATGCATCAAGTGGCAATAGCTACCAGTCTGAAAAAGCTTCTGAGGCTATAATTAACGGTGGTTTTTTTGGACAGGGCATTGGAGAAGGTACTTTAAATTCCAAAATACCTGAGGCACATACAGATTATATTGTTTCAGTCATATCTGAGGAATTTGGAGTTTTGATTGTTATTTTTATTATGCTTATTTATTTAATTTTATGTTTTCAAGTAATAAAAAAAATTGGAAACGAAAATGATGTAAAAATAAAACTTATATTAATAGGGTCTATCTCCTTAATTTTGCTTCAAACTTTTATTCATATAGGTGTAAATATTAGAATTTTACCAACAACAGGGATGACTTTACCATTTTTAAGTTATGGAGGATCGTCAATTATTAGTACAGCAATACTATCTGGTATCATTTTAAATTTTACGAAAAGAAGAGTTAAATAATTATGAAAAAAATATTAATTTCAACTGGTGGATCAGGTGGACATGTAATTCCTGCTATTTCATTCTATGAACATTTTATTGGCAAATTTGAAGTCTTTTTATCTACCGACAAAAGAGGTTCAAGATTTATAGATAAAAAAATTTACAAATATGAGGTAATAGATGTTCCTAATATATTTTCAAATATCTTTTATTTACCATTAAATTTAATTAAATTCTTTGTATCTTTTATAAAATCATTTTTTTATTTAAAAAAAAATAAAATTGATATTTTATTAAGTACAGGTGGCTATATGTCAATCCCTTTATGTTTAACTGCAAAAATTTTAAATATAAAATTATTTTTATTTGAACCCAACATGGTAATTGGCAGATCAAATAAGTTTATTCTTAAATTTTCTCATAAAATCATTTGTTACCAAAAAGAAATTAAGGGATTGCCCTTAGGATATTATAATAAAATATATGTATCAAAACCTATTTTAAGAAAAGATATTTACAATATAAAAAAAAATGAAAATTTGAAAATAGTAGAGCCTTTGAATATTCTAATTTTAGGAGGTAGTCAGGGAGCTAAATTTTTTGACAATACGATGCAAAAATTAATTATCAGTTTATCACATGTTTATAAGCTTAAAGTAAGCCAACAAATACATGATAAAAAAAAGCAACTAGAAATAAGTCAAATTTATAAGGATAATAAAATTGAAAGTTATGTTTTTAGTTTTGATAAAGATTTATACAACAAGTTTAATTTGTATGATTTAGCTTTTACAAGATCAGGAGCATCAACAATTTCTGAATTAGTATATTTTAATATTCCCTTTATTGCAGTTCCTTTTCCATTTGCGAAGGATAATCATCAATTTTTTAATGCGAAATATTATTTTGATAAAAATTGTTGTTGGATCATCGAGCAAAAAGAATTTAAATCTGCAAAAATTCTAAATTTATTTAGCAAAATCACAAAAGATGAAAAAAGTTACAATGAGAAAAAAGAAAATTTATCTAAATTTTCTTATCAAAACACTTGGAATGATATAAATCAAAAGCTGACAGATCTTATAAATGAAAATTAAACTAGCAAAAAATGAACTAATACACTTTGTGGGAATAGGAGGAATAGGCATGAGTGGATTAGCTTTGATCATGAATGAGTTAGGTTTTAAAGTTCAAGGGAGCGATATATCAAATAATAAAAATATTGAGAGACTAAGACAAAATAAAATTAGAGTCTTGATAGGACATAAAAAACAAAATATTAAAAATGCATCTATTTTAGTAATTTCATCAGCTATAAAAAATAATAATAAAGAGCTAATGTTTGCTAAAAAAAAAAAATTACCAATTTACATCCGTGGAGAAATGCTTGCACATATTGTTTCTTTAATGAGAAATATAGTAATCGCAGGATCTCATGGAAAAACCACAACCACTTCTTTAATTTGTAAAATATTTTCAAAAGCTAAAATTGATCCCACTATAATTAATGGAGGAGTTTTAAACTCTTTCGGTAATTCAGCTAAATTAGGAAAAAGCAATTGGTGCATACTAGAATCAGACGAGTCTGATGGTAGTTTTGTAAAAGTGCCTCAGACATACTCTGTAATTACAAATATAGATAAAGAACATTTAGATTTTTATAAGTCTATGGATAATTTAGAAAATAAATTTATTTCTTTTATTGAAAAAACCCCATCTTTTGGAAAAGCTTTTATTTGTGTGGATGATAAAAATAATAGAAAAATTTTAAAAAAAATTAAAAATAATAATTACTATTCTTATGGTACAAAAAAAGGTTCAAACTTCCAAATTTTAAATATTTCTCAAAATGTAAAATTTTCAAAATTTGATTTAAAAATTGAACTTCCTGGCATATCAAAAAAATTAATAAAAAATATAAAAGTTCCAACTATAGGTATGCACAACGTTAGAAATGCAGCCGCTTCAGTTGCTGTCTCATCTTCTGTTGGAATATCAGAAAATATTATTAAAAGAGCATTGAGTGAATTTGAAGGTGTTCAAAGAAGATTTACTAAAGTTTTTACTTATAACAACGTGAGTTTTTACGATGACTATGCGCATCATCCGACTGAAATAAAAGAAGTTATGAATGGAATAAGTGAAGTTTATAAGAAAAAGAAAATCATATGTATATTTCAACCTCATAGAATATCTAGATTAAGAGCATTAAGGAAAGAATTTTCCTATGCTTTTAGCAAAGCAAACACAGTTATTTTGTGTCCGATCTATAAAGCTGGAGAAAATATAAAACTAGGTTTTAAATATATAAATTTTGCAAAAGAAATTATTAAAAATTCTAAAGTTAAAATTATTTTAATTAAAAACGAAATAGATCTAGCTAAATTTACTAAACAAAATATATATGGTGATCAATTGGTTGTTAGCATGGGTGCAGGATCCGTATCTTCGTGGATTAGAAATTTACCAAAATTATTATAAAAATGAACATCAAAGATATTGAAACTTTTTCAAAGAAAATTGATGGAAAAATATATTTTGAGTACGATCTTAAAAAAACTAATTGGTTTAATATTGGAGGTAAATCTAGAATTTTTTTTAAGCCAGAAAAACTAGAAGAGTTAATTAGTTTTTTAAAAATATATAATTCTAGAGGAAAGATTTTTGTTATCGGAGCAGGCTCAAATGTTCTTATTACAGATAAATTATTTGATGGAGCAATAATTAAATTAGGTAGAAATTTTTCTAAATTATCTCTTTTAAATGATACAACAATAATAGCTGGAAGTAGCGCATTGGATAAGCAAGTATCAGAATTTGCAAAAGAAAATAGCATAGGTGGATTTGAGTTTTTATCTTGCATCCCAGGGTCTATAGGTGGTGGAATAAGGATGAACACAGGATGCTTTGATTCTGAAATCAAGGATTCTTTAATTTCGGTACAGGCTACAAATTTTAATGGACAAGTATTTTCAATATTAAAGAAAGACATAAAATTTAAATATAGAGAATGCAATCTACCAAAAGATTTAATTTTTTTAAGCGCAACACTTAAAGGAGAAAAGAAAAATAAAAATCTAATTCAAAAAGAAATTAAAAAGTTGAAAGATAAAAAAGAAGTTGCTCAACCTACGAAAATTAAAACTGGGGGTAGCACCTTTAAAAATCCTAAAGCAAAAACTAATAAAAAAGTATGGGAACTTATAAAATCTTCAGTTTCCTTAAGTACTGAATTTGGAGATGCATCGATTTCTAAAAAACATTGTAATTTTCTTGTTAACAAAAAAAACGCATCATTTAATGATATGAAAAAATTAATACAACATATAAAAAATGAGGTAGAAAATAAAACAGGTATTAAAATAGAACTAGAGATAGTCATGGTTGAATAAATGAAAAATAAAATTTTAATTCTAGCAGGTGGTTTTTCAAAAGAGAGGGAGATAAGTATCATAACCGCTAAAGCTGTTAATAAAGAATTAAAAAAAAAAAAATATATAACTAAAATTTGTGAACCTGATGGAAATTTAATTAAAAATATTAAAAATTTTAAGCCCAGTGTAGTTTTTAATGCTCTACATGGAAGATATGGAGAAGATGGATATGTTCAATCATTGCTAGAGACAGAAAAAGTTAAATATACACATTCTGGACCCTTGGCATCTTCTATTGCAATTAATAAAGATTTATCAAAAAAAATATTCATAAAGAATAATTTATTAACACCAAAATATATAAAATTTAAATTTAAAAATAATTATAAAGTCAATAATTTAAAAAAAAAAATTAAAGGTAAATTAGGATTTCCCGTGGTAATTAAACCTTTAAATGAAGGATCTAGTGTAGAAGTATACATTTGCAATGCTAATGATTTTGCTAAAAAAATATTTAAACTTAAAAATTATAAAGAAATTTTAATTGAAAAATATATTCCCGGAAGGGAAATACAAGTTGCGATTATGGGAAATAGAAAACTTGGAGCCATTGAATTAAAACCTAAAAGGAAATTTTATGATTATAAAGCAAAATATAATAAGAATGCAAAAACAAAACATTTAATTCCTGTAAAAATAGAAAAAAAAAATTTAGATAAAGTACTAAATATTTCATTAAAAGCACATAGAGCAATTGGATGCAGAGGAGTTACTCGATCTGATTTCAAATTTTACAAAAATAAATTTTATCTATTAGAAATTAATACCCAACCAGGAATGACCTCGTTATCTTTAGTTCCAGAAATTGCCAAATATAAAAATATAAGTTTTATTAAATTAATCGAATGGATAATTAAAGATGCTTCAGTCCAAAGGTAAAAAATATAAATATTATTTTTTTGGATTTTTATTCATATTACTAAGCACAGTAAATAATACTGAGTTACAAAATAGTTTTAATTTAAATCCAAAAATAAAAGTTATTGAAGTTTTTGGTCTACACAAAGATCTTAATGATAAAATTAAAAATAAAATGGCATATCTTAAAGATAGAAGTATTTATAAAATTGATGAAAATAAAATAATAAATAATTTACAGGAATATACATTTATTGAGAATTATAAAGTTTCTAAAGTTTATCCATCTAAATTAATTATCGAATTAATAGAAACTGAATACTTGGCAAAAACGATTTTAAATAATAAAAAATATATCGTTGGATCAAATGGTAAATTGATCGATATTAAGCATGTTAGAGATGAAACTGAATTACCAAATATATTTGGCAATTTTACTTCCAAAAGCTTTATCGGACTCATTGAAAAAATTAACTATGCAAAATTTGACTATAACGAAATTAATAATTTTTATTATTTTCCAAACCTTAGATGGGATATTGAAATGAAAAATAATTTATTGATAAAACTTCCAAGAAATAATTTAGAATCTTCATTAAATAAAATAAATAAAATAATTAAAGATAACAAATTTAGTAATGCCAGAATTATAGATTTAAGATTACCTGGTCAACTTATTATATTAAATAAATAAAAAATGTTAGAAACTTTTATTGATTTTGGAACATACAAAACTAGATTAGGAGTTTTTAATACAAGTTCATCTTCAAAGGATTATTTTATTGAAAAAAAAACACATTCCAATGTAAATATTGAAGACATAAATTTACATGACTTTGAAAAAAAAATTAAAGAACTTATCCAAACAACTGAGAAACAAATTAATTACCATATAAAAGATCTAAATGTGATGTTAGATTTATCTAACTTTAGCTCAATAGATGTATCTTTAAAAAAAAATTATGAGGGAAAAAATATTAGCTTAGAAGATATTCAAATTCTACTTCAAGAATCTAGACAAATGTTTCAAGAAAATAATAAAAATAATAAAATTATTCACATGATAGTAAAAAAATTTATTTTTGATGAAAATGTATTTCTAGAAATCCCGGAAAATAATTTAAAATGTAATAATTTAACCTTAGAAATAAAATTTATATGTTATCCCAATAATATTTTAGACAAAATACAAAATATTTTTAATTATAATGATGTTGTGATAAATAACTTTTCTTGCTCCACATATGTTAAATCACTTAATTATAATAAACTTTTTCAAAACCATGAAAAAAAAATTTTTTTAGATATTGGATTTAAAAAAACATGTTTAGCTGTTTATGAAAAGGATGTCCTAATTCATTTGAACTCAATACCTATAGGAGGCAATCATATAACTTCTGATATATCCCAAATACTTAAGTTAAGCAGAGAAGACTCTGAGATACTAAAGAAAAGTTTAAATAAAACTGAAACTATATTCTCTGATAACGATGAAATAGAGAAAGATGAAATAGTTAATAAATTAGAATTAATCAATAAGGACATATCAGAGGATTTATTGAAAAAAGTTATTTATGCAAGAATAGAAGAAATAATTAATTTATCTTTTAAAAAAATTAATTTTGATCAATCAATTAAAGATAATAATTATATTTTAGTTTTTATAGGAGAGGGATCTAAAATATTGAATAAAAATGCAATCTATTTAGAAAACAAGTATCATTTCATTAATGAGATGAATTTTTATGAAGAAAATGTAGAATTAATATGTAGATCAGCACATAATATTTTACATAATAATTATAATAATGAAGTTAATCTTGTTTCAAAAAAACCCAAGAAAATTGGTTTTTTTGAGAAATTATTCAATTTATTCAAATAGATTTACGTATTTTCTTGTAACATTTGTTGTATTTTTTAGATAAGGGCATTTTAGTATAAAATATTCATGTCCATTTTAAATCAAAAAACAATTTTAAAACCAATAAGCTTTACAGGTATAGGTCTTCATACGGGTAAAGAGGTTGAAATGAAAATATTGCCATCAGAACCAAACTCGGGAATAGTTTTCAAAAGAGTTGATTTAAAAACAAACAACATTGTAATACCAAATATATTTAATGTATCCAAAGCAACACTTTGTACAACTATATCAAATAATCATGGTGTAAAAGTTTCTACAATTGAACATTTAATGGGAGCGATGTATGGACTTGGAATAGATAATGTAACAATAGAAATAAATTCTGAAGAAGTTCCTATTTTAGATGGATCAGCTAAAAAATTTGTTGAATTATTTTTAAGTACAGGTTTTAAAACTTGCGATGTACCAATAAAGATTATTAAAATAGAAAAAGAAATAAGCATTAAAGAAGGGCAAAAAATAATTTCTATAAATAGATCTAAAGTAAGTTTAGATATCGATTTCGAAATAAAATATAGCAATCAAATCATCTCAAATCAAAGAAATGTTGTAAGCGTATATCAAGATGATCTTAACGAAATATATAATTCAAGAACATTTTGTCTATATGAGGATATTGAAAATTTAAAAAAGAATGGATTTGGAAAAGGTGGAAGCCTAGATAATGCAATTGTAGTTGATAATAATAAAGTTTTAAATAAGGGCGGACTTAGAAACGAATTAGAATTCGTAAATCATAAAATATTGGATTGTATGGGTGACTTATATTTGGCGGGATATAAAATAATTGGGCACTTGGTGTGTTCTCAAGGTGGCCATAGTTTAACTAATAAATTGTTAAGAAAAGTTTTTGAGAATAAAGCGAATTTTTCAATATTTGAACTTAAAGAGAAAACTCTACCACACACATTCATTAATAAACCTGAATTAAAATCTATTGCATAAAAGCAATAATTTTTTATATACTCATTTTATAGTTAATGATTATTTTTATTAGAACTTTTTTAATTTTATCTTTAATTCTATTATTTAGTTGTAAAAATAATAAAGAAGTTTCTAAGCCTGAGATTAAAAACGAAGATTTAAATATTCTTATGATAGAAGCTTATCAAGAGGGATTAAACGAACTAGAGAATGGATATGCAATATTAGCTGCAAAAAAATTTAACGAAGCAGAAATTTTATTCCCACAGTCAATTTGGGCCCCAAGGTCTTCACTTATGGCTGCTTATTCATATTACTCCATGGACTATTATGAAGATTCAATTAATGAATTGATTAGATTTTTAAAAACTTATCCTAATAATATTAGAACAGATTACGCAAGGTATTTGTTGGCGATAAATTATTATGAACAAATTATTAATGAAAAAAAAGACTTAGGACCCATCCTAGATGCAAAAAACAATTTTATTATAGTTAAAGAAAATTTTCCAGATAGCGACTTCGCGTTAGATGCAGAGTATAAATTAAATTTGATAGAAGAAATGTTAGCTTCAAAAGAAATGTACCTAGCTAAATACTATAGTGATAAAGAAAAGTGGATACCTGCAATTAATAGATATAAAGAGGTATTAAAAAATTATAGTACAACAATATTTGTAGAAGAAGCCCTACATAGACTTGTGGAAATACATTATAAACTTGGCTTAAAAGATGAGTCAAAAAAATATGCAAGTATGCTGGGATATAACTATCAATCAAGTGAATGGTATGAAAAATCTTATAAAATTTTTAATAAAAATTATGTAAAAGAGACTATCGAAAAAAATAAAAAAATTAAAAAAACTACTTTAGAAAAAATTAAATCACTACTTAGTTTCAAATGAGTAGTTCAAATATAAAAAAAAAATATTCTTTAAAAATTAGCGAAATAAAAAAACATAATCAATTTTATTTTGAAAAAAATACTCCAAAAATTTCTGATAAAGAATATGATGATCTAAAAAAGGAAATTTTAGATCTTGAAAAAGAGTACCCATTTTTAATTAGCAAGGATTCACCTTCTAATTCGGTAGGTTTTAGACCTTCTAAGAACTTTTTAAAGTCTAGACACAGAGTGCCGATGCTATCTTTAGCAAATGCATTTGATAAGGAAGGTTTAGTTAATTTTGAAAAAAAAATATTTAATTTTTTAAATTTAGATAAAAATATAAATTTAGAATATAGCGTCGAGCCTAAAATAGATGGTATTTCAGCATCATTAACATATAAAAATGGTAAGTTAGTTAAAGGATTATCAAGAGGAAATGGTTTTGAGGGTGAATTAATTACAGAAAATTTAAAAACGATTTCTGATATTCCAAAAATTTTAAGGAGTAAGAGTTGTCCAGATGATATAGATATTAGAGGAGAAGTTTTCATAGAAAATAAAGATTTTAATATAATCAAAGAAAAATTTGCCAATCCCAGAAATGCTGCCTCAGGATCACTTAGACAAAAAGATCCTCAGCAAACAAAAAAAATACCCCTTAAATTTATAGCCTATACTTTTGGTTTTATAAAAAATTTTAAGCTTAATAAACAATCAGATTTTTTAGAATTTTTAAAGCAATGGGGTTTTAAAACAAGTCAATTTAATAAAGTTATAAGTGGAATAGATAATTTACAAAAAAATCATTCAGAATTTGAAGAAAAAAGACATGATCTTGATTATGATGTCGATGGACTAGTTTATAAAATTAATAATTTTAAATTACAGGAAAGATTAGGATTTGTTGCAAATGCCCCAAGATGGGCAATTGCCCATAAGTTTTCTTCTGACAGTTCATTTTCTGAAATTATGGATATAGATGTGCAAGTGGGCAGGACAGGTGCTTTAACTCCAGTTGCGAAAATTAAACCTGTTAATATTGGAGGAGTAGTTGTTTCCAATGCGACATTGCACAATGAGGATGAAATAATTAGAAAAGATATACGAATAGGTGATACAGTAAAAGTGGAAAGAGCAGGAGATGTAATACCACATGTGCTATCTGTTGATCTCACTAAAAGATCCAATAATTCAAAAAAATATAGTTTCCCTGAAAAGTGTCCGTCATGTGGTTCCAAAGTAGTTAAAGAATTTAATTTAACAACTAAAAAATATGATGCTGTAAAAAGATGCCCAAGCGAAGGTTTTAAATGTGAAAAAATAGCAATTGAAAAAATTAAACACTTTGTATCAAAAGAAGCTTTAAATATTGAGGGACTTGGTAAAAAAGTGGTTGAAAATTTTTGGGAAATAAAATTGATAAAACTTCCTCAAGATATATTTAATTTAGATTATAAAAAAATAGAATCCCTAGATGGATGGGGCAAACTTTCAGTTTCAAATTTGAAATACGCAATTGAAGAGTCAAAAAAAATAACTTTAGAAAAATTCATATTTTCTTTAGGGATAAGACATATCGGACAGGAAAATGCAAAACTATTGTCTAAACATTTTAAAACAGTAAAGAAATTTATTGATATAGATACAAAATTTAATTTCAATACACTGCTTAATATTGATGGCATGGGAGAAACCCAAGTTAACTCATTAAAAAGATTTTTTTCAGATAAAAAAAATATTTTAGTAGTAAATAAGTTGTATCAAAATCTAAATGTATCAAATCAAGAAATTTTACAGACTGGTAAATTTCAAAATAAAACTTTCATGATAACAGGAAAGCTTGATGGTATAAGTAGAGCAGAAGCAAAATCTTTAATTGAAAAAAATGCAGGTAGATTTGTAAGTAATGTAAGCAAAAAATTGAATTATTTAATTGTTGGTGAAAATCCCACATCAAAGAAAGTTAATAGAGCAAAAGAGTTAAATATAAAAATTATTGATCAAAAAAAATGGCAAGAACTGTTAAATTAGATTTAATAACCATTTTTTTTCTTTCTCATTAAGATATTTAGCTAATTTATTATAAGTTTGAGAGTGATAATTATTAAGATAATTTTTTTCATTTTTGCTTAACAGTTTAAAATCAATTAAATCTACATCAATTGGTGCAAAAGTAAGGTTTTCAAAAAATATATTTTTTTTTAATTTTTTAATATAAATTAAATTCTCTATTCTTATACCAAATTTATTCTCTTCATAATATCCTGGTTCATTACTCAGGATCATTCCTGGCTTTAATGCTACCTGATTAAATTTAGATATTGATTGAGGACCTTCATGAACATTTAAATAAAATCCAACACCATGACCTGTTCCATGGGAATAATCTAAATTTATTTTTTTAAGAAATTTTCTTGCTTGAATATCAATTTCTTTCCCTGTTTTTATTTTGTTTAAATTTGTATTTATCACAGCAATATGACCTTTGAGAACTCTAGTAAATCTATCTTTTATTTTTTTTGATGGGCTATCAAAGCATAAAGTTCTTGTAACATCGGTAGTTCCATATTTATATTGGCCACCTGAATCACAAAGAAAAATATCTCTCTTAAATATTTTTCGATTTGTTTTTTTATTTGCTTTATAATGTATTATAGCACTATTAGGTCCCGCTCCAGCTATTGTATTAAAACTTGGTGAAATATAATATTTATTCTTTCTTCTAAATATTTCTAATTTTTTTTCTGCAGATAACTCTGTTATATTTTTTGCTTTATTTTTTTTTATCCAATATAAAAACTTAGTTAAAGCAGCACCATCGTATTCATGGGCTTTAATCATATTATTGATTTCAATATTATTTTTAATTGCCTTCATTGTATAGCATGGATCGATATACGATTTAATTTTAAATTTTGAACTCATTAAAAATTGATGATATGTAGAGCAAGTTAAATAATCTATACAAAAATTATTTCCTGACAAATTATTTATAACTTTAAAAAAATCATTAGGATCAAAGAATTTAAATTTTTTATAAATATATTTATTAATGATTTTATTTATTTTTTTTTTATTACAGAATACGTATATCTCTCGATTTTTAGTTAATATTAAATTTGAGTTTGGAATTGGGCTGTATGGATTATCTTTTCCTCTAATATTTAATAACCATGCAACATTTTCAGGGGCTGATATAAATATATTATCTATTTTTTTATTTTTTAATTCATTTATCAATCTGTTAATTTTAGAATTTACTGTTTCACCGACAATTTTTTCAGGCAATGTATAAAAATAATTATTTTTAAATTCTTTTATTTTGGAAATTCCAATTTTGTCAATTAAATTTACACTAATAGGCAACAAGTTAGCGCTATCTCCAAAGTTTCTAGCCAATGAAATATTTGTGAATAATTTGGGATCAAAACCTAAATTCATTTTTTTTTTAAATTTTTTTAATTCTTCCTTGGGACTTGAGTTAGGAATTTGTATTATTTTAAATTTGGTTCCTACCTGTTTTTTTGCTTGAATCGTATATCTGCCGTCTACAAATAAATAGTTTTTATTAATTAAAATTATAGCTAATCCTGCAGATCCATTAAAATTTGATATTTTTTGAAGTCTATCTGGATTTGCATATTCTGAAAAATATTCATCATTTTTGGGAACAATATAACCATCTAGATTGTAGGAAAAAATCAGATCTTTTAGCTTATTTATATATTTATTCATTGATTTGATTTTAATTTTTTTTGATATCTTTTCCATCCAGGACTTTGTATTTCACTTTCAAATTCTACATCTTGATTAAACTCAAAATCGTCAATCTGATCTTCTTTAAAATAATTATTTTTTTTAAGATTTTCTTCTGGCAATTCATCAATAAATCTTGAAGCTATACAATCTATCCAATCACCTTGATAAAATCTATTCATTGCAAAAGATATATTTGCAATTTTTTTTGCTCGTGTAATTCCAACATATGCTAATCTTCTTTCTTCCTCTAACCCTTTCTCACCTTTTTCTTCTATAGATTTTTGATGTGGAAAAAGACCTTCTTCCCATCCAGGCAAAAATACAACATCAAATTCCAATCCTTTTGATGCATGCATGCTCATTAAATTAATTTTTTCTCCCTCCCAATTTTTATCAATTGAGGTTGCAAGAGAAACATGCTCTAAAAAACTTTCTAAATTGTCGAATTCCTTCATGGCGCTAAGCAGCTCTTTGATATTTTCTATTCTATTTTCATTTTCTAAATCTTTTTTATTTTTTAACATATTACTATAACCTGACTCATCTAATATTATTTGTAACAATTTTACATGACCTATTTTTTTATTTTTAAGATCATCTCTCCATTTTTCAAATTGATTTAGTAGGGAGACTAAACCCAATTTCGTTTTTGGTTTAATTTCATTTTTTTCTATAAGTCTTCTTGCGGAGACTTCTAATGTTACTTTATTTTTTTTTGCAAATTCATTAATTTGTTTTAACGATGTTTCACCTATTGATCTTTTAGGGACATTAATTATTCTTTCAAAAGAAAGATCGTCTTGATCTTGGTATGTTACTCTTAAATACGCTATGCAATCTTTAATTTCAGCCCTCTCATAAAATTTAATTCCACCAATTATTCTATAAGGTATACCAATTTTCAAAAATCTTTCTTCAAACTCTCTTGTTTGAAATATTGCTCTAACTAAGATTGCCATATTATTTAGTGAAAAATCTTTTTTATATTCCTCAATTTTATCCGATATATCTGTTGCCTCATCTTTCACACTTCTATAGCAATTTAATGAGACTAGATCGCCGCTTTCTCCATTAGTGAATAATTTCTTTCCAACTCTACTTTGGTTGTTTTCAATAAGCTTAGAAGCAACTGATAATATATTTTGTGTTGACCTATAGTTTTTTTCTAATCTAATAATTTTTGTATTTTTGTATGTTTTATCAAATTCTAAAAAATTTTTTAT
>CESB01066381.1_pt1 | contig 17383 bp, 13 predicted proteins | sample 531071 | NCBI WGS metagenome assembly CESB01 (sample SAMEA2621259, study PRJEB7988) | marine metagenome | biome: marine biome (ENVO:00000447); feature: surface water layer (ENVO:00002042); material: "saline water (ENVO:00002010), including plankton (ENVO:xxxxxxxx)" | depth 5 m | reverse complement strand
TGTTACCAGTTACACCATGAGCCAATATGGGCTACAAAAGTAGATTTAATTTTTAATTTATTGAAATTAAAATCATGCATTTTCTTCTAGCCACATCCTAGCATTATAAAAAGGCAAAATCCATGGTGATATTTTATCATTTCTCCCGGAAGGGTAATGTGCCCAGTTCCATGGGAAAATAGATCTTTCAAGATGAGGCATAATTGCAAGATGTCTTCCGTCATCTGAGCAAATTGCAGCAGCAGATAATTCAGATCCATTAGGGTTAGCAGGGTAGTCTTTATAATGAAATTTTGCAGCAATATTTACATTTTGATTTTTAAAATTAAATTTTCCTTCTCCGTGTGCAGACCAAATTCCTAATGTTGAACCCTCAAGATTTTGAAGCATTATAGAGTTAGATTTAATGATATCAATACTTGAAAAAGTACATTCAAATTTATTGGAATCATTATGTTCCATTTTAGGGTGATGTTCTTTCTTATTAGGATATAATATATCTAATTCCATCATAAGCTGACATCCATTACAAACTCCTAGACTAAGAGTATTATTTTTATTGTAAAAATCTTGTATAGTTTTTCTAGCTTTTTCATTGAATTTAAATGCACCTGCCCATCCCTTTGCTGACCCTAAAACATCTGAGTTAGAAAATCCTCCAGGAAATACTAGCATATTTATATCTTCAAGTCTTTCTCTGCCTGATACTAAATCCGTCATATGCACATCTTTTACTCTAAATCCAGATAGATTTAACATATATGCCATTTCTCTCTCACTATTAATTCCTTTTTCTCTTATTACGGCAGCTTTTATTTCCTTTTTAAAATTAACAATAGGTAAATTCCCATTATAATTAGATGGAAATTTAAATTTTAAAGGTTGATTTTTAAAATTTTTGAATCTTTCTAAACTTTTATTATTTCTGGTTTGTTCAGAATCCATCAAAAATGAATTTTTATACCAAGAATCCCTGAAGTGATCAATATCAAGACTTAGAGATTTATTTTTAAAATGAATATTTAATTTTCTATCATCGATTGTATTTCCAAGAGAAATAAAATCAATATTATTTTTTACTAATCTTTCTTTTCCATTTTTAGTGATTTGAAAAATAATTCCTGGTGATTCATTAAACAAAATTTTTAATAAATCATCTTCTTTAAATCCATCAAGGTTAATTTTTAGACCACAATTATTATTTGGAAAATTCATTTCTAAAAGAGATGTAATTAGTCCTCCAGATGAAATATCATGTCCTGAATATATATTTTCACTTAAAATTAGATCTTGAATAGTATTAAATATATTTTTAATTTCATCTGATGATCTGGTATTTATTACATTATTTCCTATTGAGGAAAGTGTTTGAAAAAATGCTGATCCAGCTAGGTTATAATCTTCACAAAAGTTAATATATATTAATTCTAATTCTTTATTTGAAGAAAGGTTGGGTTTAACTACTTTTCTGATATCAGAAACTTCTGATACCGCAGAAATTATTACTGTTCCCGGTGAGAGAACTTTTAATCCATCACTATATTTTTGAGTCATAGACAATGAATCCTTACCAGTAGGTATATTTAAGCCCAAGTCAATAGCAAAGTCACTTATGGACTTAACAGCATTATAAAGTCTTGTATTTTCTCCAGGATTATTTGCTGGCCACATCCAGTTAGCACTTAAAGAGATGTTTGAAAGTCCATTTTGAATAGGAGCCCAAATAATATTTGTCAAAGATTTTAGAATAGAATACTTAGCTCCAATTTTCTCATCTGCTAAAGAAACAATGGGAGAAAATCCTACAGTAGTAGCAATTCCTTTATTTGATGCAAAATCAAATGACATTATCCCTAAATTATTTAATGGTAATTGAATTTCTCCAACTGTTTGCTGAAGAGCAACTCTTCCAGTCACACATCTATCTACTTTATTAGTTAACCAGTCTTTACAAGCTACTGATTCTAAAGAAAGAACATTTTCAAGATATTTTATAAATAAATTTTCATGGTATATTGGATTTTTAAATTGATAGGGAATTTTTTTATCTATTACTATAGTTTTTGGAGAAGAGCCAAAGAAATCATCTAAATTTAAATCAATTGGATTTATTGATTCTTTTCCTTTGAAAACTAATTTTTTATTTTCTTTAACATATCCAACATGGTATAATGGAGCTCTTTCCCTTTCTGCAATTTTTTTAATTTTTTCAAAGTCTTCTTTTTTTATTACTAATCCCATTCTTTCTTGAGATTCATTTCCAATTATTTCTTTTTCGGATAAAGTAGGATCTCCTACTGGCAATTCATTAATATTTATTTCACCACCAGTATCCTCTAAAAGCTCTGATAAGCAGTTTAAATGTCCACCTGCCCCATGATCATGAATAGAAAGTATTGGATTTTCTATTTCTTCTCCTAATGCTCTAATAACATTAGCAACTCTCTTTTGCATTTCAGGATTTGATCTTTGTACAGCATTGAGCTCTATTTTATTTTTAAATTCACCTGTATTAACTGAAGATACTGCACTACCTCCCATTCCAATTCTATAGTTATCCCCTCCTAAAACTACTACATAATCACCGTCACTAATTTTTTTCTTTTTAGATTCATTTTCTTTTCCATATCCAACTCCACCTGCTAACATTATTACTTTATCATAACCAAGATTATATTGTTTTTCAGAATGTTCAAAAGTCAAAACACTACCATTAATTAATGGTTGTCCAAATTTATTGCCATAATCACTAGCTCCATTTGATGCTTTAATTAATATATCCTTAGGATTTTGATATAACCATTTTTTATTTATTTGATCATTTTCCCATTTTTTCCCATTTGAAGTTCTAGGGTAAGAAGTCATATATACAGCGGATCCTGCTAAAGGAAAACTTGCTTGGCCACCAGCCATTCTATCTCTTATTTCACCTCCAGATCCAGTTGCTGCTCCACTAAATGGTTCTACAGTTGTTGGGAAGTTATGAGTTTCGGCTTTAAGTGATATTGAAGCTTTTGCTTTTATTATTTTATAGTAATCTGGAATATCTTTTTTGTCAGTTGTAAATAATTCTATCTCAGGACCTGTAATAAATGCAACATTATCTTTATATGCTGATATTATATTTGATGGATTTTTTTTAGAAGTCTTTTTAATCATTTGAAAAAGACTTGAATCCATTTTTTTTCCATCTAAAATAAATTCTCCATTAAAAATTTTATGTCTACAGTGCTCAGAATTAACTTGAGAAAATCCAAAAACTTCACTATCAGTAAGTTTTCTATTTAATCTTTTACTAACCAAACTCAAATATTCTATTTCATCATTACTTAGTGCTAATCCTTCATCTTGATTATACTTTTTTAGATCATTTACAAATTGTACTTTTTCTGGCTCTTTAGTTACTTTAAAAATATCTTGACCTGGATTTGAATACTTTGATTCTGTCATTGTATCGAAAGTATTTTTATTTTTTAGTAAAATCTCCATTCTTTGAATTGAATCAATTCCAATATTTTTAGTTATTTCTACAGCATTTGTACTCCATGGAGTAGTCATTTCTTTTAATGGTCCAATATATAATCCTTTGAGTTTTTTTTCTCTAATTAAAGTAGCATTACTTAATAACCAGGAAAGGTTTTTTATTTCTTTATCCTTTAGTGATTTTGAATGCTCTACAGCGAAGTAATAATTTGATGATTTTTTAAAAAATGATATCATTTGAAATTGTAAGAAACAAAAATAATTTTTTTTATCACATATTTTGATCTGAAACGAAAAAATGAAAAAAATTTAAACATTTTTTCTATGTTTGCGTTGGAAACTAAAAATAACTAAATAGTTTCCTCAGTTTATTATGAGTATAAAATTAAATATTGTAGAGAAAGCAGATTCTCTTTTTAGAACATTTGGAATAAGAAGTGTAACTGTTGATGATATTTGTAAAGCTTGTGGAATATCTAAAAAAACAATTTATAAGCATTATTCTGATAAACATGCTCTAGCCAATAAATCTCTTGAATTCCATTATGATAAGCTTTTTAAAGAAATTAATTCTATCGTACAAAATTCATCAAATGCAATTGAAACATTTTTTAAAATTTCAATGCACTTTAGAGAAACCTTGAACGGTATTACTCCGTCTTTCGTACATGATTTAAAAAAGTTTCATCCTGATCTATATAAAATTCATCAGAAAACAAAAGAGAAACTTTTTGTAAAATCACTGAAAAAAGTAATAATAAACGGTAAAAAAGAAGGACTAATTAGATCAGAAATTAATGATGATATAATACCTAAGTTAAGAATAGAAATGATAGAAGCAGGTTTTAATCAAGATGTTTTTCCTCAAAATAAATATGACTATTTAAATATTCAAATTATATCTTTTGATCTATTCTTAAGAGGAATTATTACTCCAAAAGGTCTTACAATTTATGAAAAAACTTTAAAAACATTAAAGCCATGAAATTAGTTATAAGTTCATTATTTGTTTTTATTTCATTTACATCCCTCTCACAGGAAAAAAAACTTTCATTGAATGATTGTATAGAATTAGCAATTGAAAATAATGAAAATTTAAAAAACTCTAAACTAGAGGAAAGAATATCCAAAGCTTTATCAAAAGAATATCTTTCTATTGGTTTTCCTCAAATAAATTTTGATGGAGGATTACAGTACAATCATGATGTTCCTAAAAGTTTAATTGATATTAGTAGGTTTATGCCAGGGGTTCCTGAAGGAACAGAACAAGAAGTACAATTTGGTCAAACATATGACGGTAGAGTAGATCTATTTGTTAACCAAATGATATTCAATGGATCTTATTTTGTTGGTCTATCTGCAGCAAGAGAGCTTGTTAGATTATCAGAAAAACTTACAGAAAGAAATGAAATAGATATAAATGAATCAGTTCAGAAAGCATTTTTTACAGTCTTAAACACTAAATCTAGGATTGATTTAGTTGAAGCTAATCTTAATAGATTAAATACACTTTTGGGTCAGACTAAAGAATTATATATAAATGGATTTATTGAAAAATTAGATGTCGATAGAATTCAAGTAGCATATAATAACTTAAAAAGTGAGAAAATTAAAGCTGATAGGTTTTATAAGTTAAGTAAAGAAGTTCTAAATTTTCAAATAGGTTTACCTGTTGGAACAGATATTGAATTAACTGGAGAACTTACAGAGGAAGTTATTAACAACTTTAATTATAATTTAGATGATTTTGATTATTCAAAAAGAATAGAATATTCAATCCTACAGACTGATAAAAATCTAAAATTTTATGATCTTAAAAATAATAGGTCACAGTATTTACCTCAGATATATGCAAATTATAACTATGGTTATAATACATCTTCCTCTAACTATGACCTCTTTTTTGACTCAAATAGATGGAAAAGTTTTGGAACAGTTGGTTTAAAAATTATTATTCCAATTTTTGATGGATTTTTGAAAAGAAGTAAAATAAATCAATCAAAGTATAAAATTGAACAGGTTGAAAATCAAATGATGTTCTTAGAAAGATCAATAAATCTTCAAATTAATCAGTCAATTTCTAATTATGAGAATACAAAAGAATCACTATTAATTTCTAAGCAAAATTTAGAATTAGCTCAAAATGTTTATTTGGCTACAGAAAAAAAGTATAAGGAAGGTGTAGGGTCAAATTTAGAAGTAATTGATTCAAACAATTCACTAAAAATTGCTCAAAATCAGTACTACAATTCATTATATGAATCTATAATAGCATCTATAGATATTAAAAAAACACTTGGAACTTTATTAATAAAATAACTATGAAAAAAATATTATTCTCTTTATTAATTTTCATGATTTCTTGTCAAAATAATGATCTAGAAAGCAAAAAAAAGAAGCTTGACAACCTAAAAAATTCACTTGTTGAGACATATTCTGAGATTGAAAAACTTGAAAAGGAAATTACTTTATTAGATTCTAATTTTATTCAAAAAAATTATGAGCTTATTACTGTAGCTAAGTTAAATAATAAGCCATTTGTACATGAGATTGAGTTACGAGGTAATATTGAATCAAGAAAGAATGTAGTTATTGTTCCTGAGGTTTCTGGAAGATATTTAACTGTAAATGTTTCCGAAGGTCAATTTGTAAAAAAAGGAACTTTATTAGCAAGAGTAAATTCTGATATATTTGATAATAATCTGAAGGAAATTAAATCAAGCCTTGACTTACTAAAAACTATATTCGAAAGACAAGCTAATCTCTGGGAAAATAATATTGGTTCAGAAATAGATTATTTAAGGTCAAAGTCTAATTACGAATCAATTAAAAGTAGATATAATGCTACCAAGCTTCAAGCTTCTAAATTTGAAGTAAAAGCCCCTTTTGCAGGTGTCATAGATGAAGTAAATGTTAAAGTTGGAGAAATGGCTTCACCTTCTATTCCATCATTTAGAATACTTAATGAAAGTGAATATTATTTAAGTATAGATGTTTCAGAAAATTATCTTAATTCTTTCTCAATTGGCGATTCGGTTAATATTATTTACATTAATAATGAGAAGTATTCTTCTAAAATAATATCAATATCTAAAGTTGTAAATCCTGTTAATAGAACTTTTAATATTGGTATTGAGATTCCGTCAAGTATATTGGAGGAAATAAAACCTAATCAAATACTTAATGCATTATTGATTGATTATCAAAATGATAAATCAATTTCAGTTTCATCTAATATCATCTATAATGATGAAAGAGGAAGTTATGTATTTATTGTCTCTGATTTTGATGGGGAAATGATTGCAAGAAAAGTTCCTGTATTAACAGGAAAATCTTTTAAATATGAAACAGAAATTTTATCCGGATTAACAGGAGAAGAGTTGGTTATTGATAAGGGTTCTACTGAAGTAATGGATGGATCTTTTGTTAAAATAAAAAATTAATCAACATAAATGAAGAATAAAGCTCAAGATAAGGTTATTAAACAGTTTGGTCTATCAAATTTTTCTTTAAAAAATAGAATAACTGTAGTTCTTATTTTTATTTTATTAGTTGTTCTGGGTGTAGGAGCATATAATAATTTACCAAAAGAAAGTTATCCTGAGGTAGAACAATCAACTGTTTTTATAGGTACTCCTTACCCTGGTAATTCTCCAACTGATATTGAAAATCTAATTACTAGACCAATTGAAAAGGAAATTAATACCATATCAGAGATTAAAGAAATCAGATCTAATTCTATTCAGGGCTTTTCAACAATTGTTGCCGAATTTGTTTCTGGAACAGATATTGAATATGCTAAATCAAAAGTTAAAGATGCTGTTGATAAAGCTAAAATTAATTTACCAACAGATTTACCTAGAGAATCTGATGTATATGAGATTAGTTTTTCAGACTTTCCTGTTATGAGTGTTACTCTATCTGGTGAATACACAATTGAAAAACTTGAGGCATATGGAGAAATACTTAAAGATGAACTTGAAAAAATATCTGATGTTTCAAAAGTTGAAATTGCTGGTGTTGAGGAAAAGGAGATTGCTATTATGGTAAATCCTTTTGAATTAGAAGCGAGAAATTTATCTTTTTCTGATATTGAAAATGCTGTAAAGTTTGAAAATATATCTGTTTCTGGAGGTAATTTATTAGAAAATGATATGAGGAGATCAGTAAGATTAATTGGGGAATTCAAAGAAATAGATGATATAAAAAATATAATAATATCGAATAGAAATAATAAAGTAGTTTTTCTTAAAGATGTAGCAAATGTAACCTTTGGTTATAAAGAAATTGAAAGTTATACTAGACTATCAGGAAAGCCTGTAGTTTCAGTAGATGTTTCTAAAAGATCGGGGACTAATCTACTTCTTCTAAATGACAAGGTAAATAATGCAATTAAAGAAATAAAAAGTCTAATTCCTGAAGATGTTAACGTGATAATTGTAAATAATCAATCACAAAATACTAAAGAGCAGGTAAGTACTTTGGAGAATAGTATTTTTAGTGGAGTAATATTAGTTGTTCTTGTTTTGATGTTTTTTCTAGGTGTAAGGAATGCACTTTTTGTTGGCTTATCAATTCCTCTTTCGATGTGTATATCATTTATTATTCTTCAAATATTTGGAATAACTGTTAACATGATGATATTATTTTCCTTGGTTATATCATTGGGACTTTTAGTTGATAATGGTATAGTTGTTACAGAAAATATTTATAGGTTTTTAGAAAAAGGTTATTCTAAAATTGAGTCAACTAAGCTTGGAATTGGAGAAATAGCTCTTCCAATTATTACATCAACTGCAACTACATTAGCCGTCTTTGTTCCTTTAGCTTTTTGGCCTGGGCTTACCGGTAAATTTATGAGTTATCTTCCTATCGGAATTATAGTAACTCTTCTTTCATCTCTATTTGTTGCTCTTGTTATAAATCCAGTAATGATTTCATACCTAATGAAAATTGAAGATAATAAAGGAAAAGATTTCAGAAAATATCTTCAAAATATAATTATTTTATCATTTATTGGGTTTGTATTTATATTATCAGAAATCTATTGGGTAGGAAATATTCTTATTTTTATTTCTTTATTTATTCTTTCAAATTATTATGTATTTGTACCTCTATCAAAAATTTTTAGAGAAAAGTATCTAAAAAGATTAGAAAATAGATACAGTAAATTTCTTTCTTATCTACTGTTAGGTAAAAAACCATATTTAGTATTACTATCAGCTATATTTTTACTTATTGGAACATATCAATTATTACAATTATATCCACCAAAAATTCTATTTTTTCCAGAAAATAGACCAAATTATATTAATGTATTTTTAGAATTACCAGTTGGCACTGATATTGAAGAGACAAATAATTTTACTAAAATTATTGAAAAAGAAGTAAATGAATCAATCTCTGAATATTCTAGTATAATTGAGAGTATAGTAACTTATGTTGGTCAAAGAACATTAAATGAAAATGATCCTTCCGCTTTAGGAATGAGAGATACACCAAATAGGGCAAGAATTAATATTAATTTCTTTGAATTTGAAAAAAGAAATGGAATCAATACAATAGATATATTAGAAAAATTAAGAAATGATATTGAAGAATACCCAGGTGTAAGTATAACATATGGAAAAGACAGAAAAGGTCCACCTGTTGGAGGTGAAATAAGTATTCAAGTTACTGGTCCAGATTTTCAAGAATTAATTTCTCAAGTTGAAAATATGAGAAAATATATTAATGAATCAAATATTCCAGGAATTGAAAAACTTGGCCTTGATCTATCTACACGTAAACCAGAGTTATTAATTGATTTTGATAGAGATAGATTAAGAAGATATGGATTATCTACTGGTATGTTAGCTAATGAGTTAAGAACTTCATTATTTGGTAAAGAAATTTCAAAATATAAAGTTGGTGAAGATGAATATAAAATTCAACTTAGGTTAGCAGATGAATTTAGATATGACATTAATACTCTATTAAATAAAAATATAACATTCAGAAACCAATCAAATGGAAGAACATATCAAGTTCCTATTAGTTCTTTTGCGTCTATGAAGATGTCTAATACTTTTAGCTCTGTTAAAAGAAAGGATTTGGATAAGGTTATTACAATTTCATCTAACGTAATATCAGGCTATAATCCAACTGAGGTTAATTCAAAGATTGATATGGCTTTGAAAAATTATCCATTACCAAATGGTTATTCATACAAATTTGGGGGTGAACAACAAGAACAAGAAGAAGAGATGGCGTTTCTCTCTAATGCATTTATGATAGCATTATTCTTAGTTTTTATAATTATTGTTGCTCAGTTTAACAAAATAATTACTCCATTAATAATTATGTCTTCAATAATATTGAGTACAATAGGAGTATTTCTAGGACTTCTAATTTTCAATATGGATTTTGTTGTTGTCATGACTATGATAGGAGTTATTTCTTTAATTGGTATTGTAGTTAATAATGCTATAGTGTTAATTGATTTTATTGAACTAAATAGAAAAAGAAAACTAATTGGTAAGAAAATAAAATTATCTACTGAAGAGATAATGGAATGTATTACAGAGGCAGGGAGAACAAGATTAAGGCCGGTTATTTTAACTGCTTTAACTACTATTTTAGGATTAATGCCGCTTGCAATAGGAATGAACTTTGATTTTGTAAGTTTCTTTAAATTTTATCAGGTTAATTTTTATTTAGGAGGAGACAATATGGTATTTTTTGGCCCTATAGCTTGGGCAATAATTTTCGGTTTATCATTCGCAACTTTTTTAACTTTATTAGTTATTCCTTCTATGTATTTAATTCAAGTGCGTTTAAATAGGTATCTAGGTTTATCATAATGGAAAGAATTGTTTTCTTATTTTTTTTCACTATAATATCAACTCTTCTTGATTTTTATTTTTATCAAATAATAAAGAAATATAGAACAATATCTTGGACAAAACCTCTATTTTATCTCTACTGGTCATTTACTCTAGTAACAGTGACAAATTTATTTATTTATGCTTTTAGTATTGATTTAGGATTTTATTTTAAAACAATAATTTTTATTATGATTATTGGTAATTTCATATCAAAATTAGTTGCCCTTCCATTTTTATTGGTTGATGATTTAAGAAGATTTTTTATTTATTTATTCAAGAAAAAAAATGTAAGTTCCTCTAATAAAATTTCAAGATCTAAATTTCTTAGTATATCGGCCTCTTTAGCTTATGGTTTACCAATAACGTCTCTCACGTATGGTATTCTTTCTAACAATGTGTATGATTATAGAGTCAAGAGAAGAAAAGTATCCTTTAAAAACTTACCTTCTGCTTTTGACGGTATAAAAATATGTCATATTTCAGATATTCATGTGGGTAGCCTAAAAAATAGGTTAGCTGTTAGAGGTGGTTTAGATATGATTTTAAATGAAAAACCAGATGCTATTTTTTTTACTGGTGATTTAGTTAATGATAAAGCAGAAGAATTAAAAGGGTGGGGGGACGATCTCTCAAAATTAAAAGCTCCACTAGGTGTTCATAGCGTACTTGGAAATCATGACTATGGAGAATATACATCATGGAAAAGTGAAAGTGAGAAAATTAAAAATTTTAATGATTTAATTAAAGGTCAAAAAGAATTTGGTTGGAATTTACTTAGAAATCAAAATGATTTTATAGAAGTTGATGGTCAAAAGTTGAATATTATAGGTGTTGAAAATTGGGCTTCATCAAGATTTCAACAATACGGTGACTTAAAAACAGCTTATGATAGATTAGATGAGGAAGGATTCAAACTCTTAATGACTCATAATCCTTCTCATTGGAATGCTCAGGTTACAAATAATTTTAAAGATATAGATTTAACTCTTTCTGGTCATACTCATGGTCTTCAGTATGGAATCGATATAGGAAAATTTAGAGTTAGTCCAGTTAGGTTAGCTTACAAACAATGGGCAGATTTATATTCTAATAATAATCAATTTATATATGTAAATAGGGGATTTGGATTTATGGGTTATCCAGGAAGAGTTGGAATTTTACCAGAAATTACAATTTTAGAATTAAATAAAGTCTAGGATTCCCATGTTGAAGACCTAACTTCTACATTTACATTACTATCAGGAGTAATCTTTAATGATTTATAGTTTGTATTATGCATAAGATTATGCTCTCTATGACTATGATCACAAATAGGAAGTGTTTCACTCAAACCACATGTGCAAAAACTGTATTTTATATTTTTTGATAACTTCATTTCTTTCTTTGTTTAATTGACCAAGTAAAATAAAATTCTGAAACAATAGTTCCATCATCTAGAGTCCCTGTAGTTTTAGCTTCAATTTCCATACCTTCTTTTGTTTTTAATGCTTTATCTACAGCATTAAATATTTTTTCTCCATCATTACAAGTAAATGTTGTTGTGCCAGTTGCTTTTTTAAAGTATTGTGATCTCATCTTTGTAACTATATAAGCAAAAGATGGTTTTTGACCTTCTACTGCTAATGCAACCATTGATGCAGAAGATAATTCTGCTCCCATACACTGAACAGCAAAATATATTGACTTGAATGGATTTTTGTTTTGCCACCTATAAAAAAACTTAAAAGGCACTTTAGAAATAGCTTTTTTAGTATCTAAATGTTTTAGTTTCATTCCAGAAAACCAACCCATTGGGACATTAAATAAAAAAAATAATGAGAATGAAAATGGATTTAAAAAACTATTTCTAAGACGTTTTTGATATTTTGAGAGGTTTTTTTCCATTGCATTTAATTCTTTAAAAAATTTAATTCAATAAAGATTACTAAATTTAAATTATGATAAAAGAGTATTTAGAAAGAAAATGGTTATGGGTTGATAAAAATCCTAGATTAGCCTCTTGGTTAGGATGGATTAAAGGACTTATATCAGGCTTATTAATTTATCATTTCCTAAATATTTACATTAATTAATAATAATACTATGAAAAAATTTTACTATTTATTTGTTGTATTAATCATGTTTTCATGTTCAGAGAGTGAAGAAGCTGAACCAGATTCTGTAAAAAAATATTTAATGTTAAATATTTTTAAAGAAAGTGGTTCTTATACGATTTTTACTAATAATACTGTTTTAAACTTAACTTCTACTAATTTTATTGATTTTAAAATTACTACAAGTCAATTTAATGTACATTATTCGTATCATGATTTACTTGATCCAAATAATGCAAATTGCTATGAAGATAAATCAATGAATGGTGGTTATACCATTTTAGTTGATAATGAAAATGCATTTACTGTTCAATTTAATTCTCCAAATAGAAAGTATGAATATACTTATGGTTCAAGTGGAAATATTAAGTTGATATTAACAGGTGAATCTGGTTTTGGTGGTACTTTTACTGTAGAAGAAATACTCGAAGTTACTAACCAACAAGAGTTTGATACTTTTAAGCTAAGAGCTCCAAATGAGTGTTGATCCTACACAATATAATCAGAATTGATTCATTATGAATTTCAAATTAAACTCATCTTATTAATGGGTTTTTTTATCCCTTTTTTGCTCGAGAGATCATTAAAAAAACTATAATTCCTAGAAAAATTTGTGGTAAGAACTCATTATAAAACAATAATCTATAAATGCCCATTCCGATTAAAGCTGCCGATGAAATATACCCAATAGATATCCAAAATCTGATCATGAATTATACTATTTTACCAGAATATTGCATAAAGCATAGCAGTAATAATTAATACTGCAAATGCAGGAATATTAAATGAAGGTTTAGTTTCAAATAAACTTCCAGATAATTTAATAGCTTTAGGATCATCTTCATTTCCTTCAAGGTAGCTTATAATATAGATTATAAACATTGTAACTAAAAATGTAATTCCCATCTGGTGAAGAAATGGTATTTCTCCTATAAAAAGTCCGTGCGAAAATGAAGGCATAAATTCAATCCATCCTTTTGGAACAACTTTAAAATACATTGCTACTGGTATGGAAAGTAATATTCCCCATATAGCTGCATTATTAGTTGCTTTTTTATAAAATAATCCCATAATAAATACAGCTAAAATTCCTGGACTAACTACTCCGGTATATTCTTGAATTGCTTGAAAAACTTGTCCTAAATTACCAAACATTGGAGCTATAATCATCGCTATAAATAGCGAAACAATAACAACAATTCTACCTATACTAACAAGTTCTTTATCTCCAGCATTTTTATTAATAATTTCTTTATAAATATCCATTGTAAAAATTGTGGAGGTAGAATTTAACATAGACGCTAAAGAAGATACAATAGCAGCTGCTAGAGCAGCTAAAATTAGTCCTTTTATTCCAACTGGAATATAATTTTTGATTAGCCAAGGAGCTGCATTATCATTGAGAATTTTACCATCAGCAGATGTAAACCCTTCTGGTAAAACTTTCATTAGTTCGCCTGTTGTTGGATCAAGATTTATTACATAAGCTATAATACCAGGAAGTACTACAAAAATTGGAATTATAAGCTTCAAAAAAGCAGCAAAAGCAATTCCTTTTTGAGCTTCTCTTAAACTTTTGGCTGCAAATGTTCTTTGAATAATATATTGATTAAATCCCCAATAATATGTATTTGCTATCCACATTCCACCAATAAGTACTGCAATACCTGGTAGATCAAAATATGCATCTCTACCATCAGGAGTTATTATTTCTCCTTTTTCTAATATCATTGAAAATCTTTCAGGTACAGCATTATAGACATACGATAATCCATCCATTATTCCACCGCTAGGCGTAACATAAGATAAAGCAATACCTGTCATTAACATTCCGCCAAATATTAATATAACAACTTGAACAACGTCAGTCCATGCAACAGCTGATAATCCACCCCAAACAGAATAAGTTAAAGCAAATAATCCAAGACCAATAATACTTGTTGTAATTAAACTCCCATCTCCTGTACCAAAAATTGTATCCATTGCCTTTCCTCCCAGATACATTACAGATGTTAGATTCACAAAAACAAATAAACTAATCCAAAATATTGCTAGAATTGTTTTAAGGTTATTACTGTATCTTTTTTTAACGAATTCAGGAATTGTATATATCTTCTTTTCTATGTAAATGGGTAAAAAGAACTTTCCTACAACTAATAATGTTATAGCTGCCATCCATTCATAGGTTGCAATTGCTAATCCTAAGGCAAAACCAGATCCAGACATACCAATAAACTGTTCAGCAGATATATTTGCTGCTATTAATGAGGCGCCAATCGTCCACCATGGTAATGATTTACCAGCTAAAAAATAATCTTCAGCGCTCTTTCCTAATCCCTTCTTATCTCGTGAAACATATAAGCCAATTGATAGTATAACTATACAGTAACTTACAAATACAATTATGTCAATATTTTCCATTAGTTTAGTTTAGTTTATTTAAGATAATACTTAAAATTTACTTGAACTAGATTAAAACATTAAATTATCAACTATGATTAAATCATTATTTCTTACTTTAATTTTTATAATAATTAACTCATTTTCAATTATTGAAAATAACAAATCAGAATTAACCCTTCAATTAGATAAACTTATTCTTCCAGAGGGTTTTAAAATTGAAGTTTATGCTTCAGATATAGAGAATGCCAGATCTTTAGCAATTAGTCCTTCAGGAACAATTTTTGTTGGAAATAGAAGAGCTGATAATGTATTTGCTCTTAAAGATACTGATGGAGATAATGTTATTGATAAAAAATATCTTGTAACAGACAAATTAAAAAATATGCCTAACGGAGTAGCTTACCATAAAGGTGATTTATATGTAGCTGAGGTTAATAAAATATGGGTTTTTAAAAACATAGAAGAAAATTTAGACTACATAGATAAATTTGGTGATTATCCTGAAGAACCAATTTTAATATCAGATGATTATCCATCTGATAGGCATCATGGTTGGAAATATATTTCATTTGGGCCAGATGGTAAATTATATGTTCCTGTTGGTGCTCCTTGTAACATATGTGAGAGTAAAGATGAGATTTATTCATCAATAACAAGAATGAATGCCGATGGATCAGATAAAGAGGTGTTTGCTCATGGAGTAAGAAATACTGTTGGATTCACTTGGCATCCAGAAACTGGAGAAATGTGGTTCACAGATAATGGAAGAGATATGCTTGGTGATAATTATCCACCATGTGAACTTAACAAAGTTCAGAAACCTAATCAGCACTATGGTTATCCATACTGTCATGGTAGTGATATATCTGATCCTGAATTTGGAGATAAATATCCATGTGAAGATTTCATTAAACCAGTTCAAAATCTTGGACCTCATGTAGCACCTTTAGGATTGAAGTTTTATACTGGCAATATGTTTCCAGAAGAATATTCAGGAGATATTTTTATTGCAGAACATGGATCATGGAATAGATCAAGGAAAATAGGATATAGAATTACAAGAGTGAAAGTAGAAAATTCCAGATCTATTAGTTATGAACCATTTATATATGGTTGGTTAGATGAAGATGAACAAGAGGCATGGGGTAGGCCAGTTGATGTTTTAATATTAGAAGATGGCTCAATGCTTATTTCGGATGATTATGCGAATGCTATTTATAGGGTTTCTTATGAAGGATAGTTAAAAAATATTTACTTCTGGCTCAAGAACTATATTAAACTTTTCTTTTACATCTTTTATTATTTTATTAGATAATGTATCAATTTTATTTCCGTCTTTTTCTCCGTAATTGACTATCACTAGAGCATGTTTTTTTGAAACTCCAATATTACCCTCCTCGAAACCTTTCCATCCACACTTTTCAATTAACCATGCAGCAGGTATTTTATACTTTCCATTATCTGTAAAGAAAATTAAATCATCAAATGTTTTACGTATTTTATCAATTGAATATTTATCAACCAATGGATTTTTAAAAAAACTACCAGCATTACCAATTTCTAAAGGATTTGGAAGTTTAGAATTTCTAATATCAATTATTTTTTTTCTTAATAAGCTTAGAGTTAAGCTTTCCTTATTTAAATTATTTAGATCTTTATAAGAAAGGTTAAAATTCCCTCGTTTATTTAATTTAAAATCTACTGATGTTATAAAAAACTTATTTTTAAGTTGATTTTTAAAAATGCTATTTCTGTATTCAAAAAGACATGATTTATTATCAAACTTTTTCTCTTTAACACTTTCTAAAAATAAACCATTAACGCTTTCAATAAATGTCTTAATTTCAACACCATAAGCACCTATATTTTGAATTGGAGCAGCACCAACTGACCCAGGAATTAATGACAGATTTTCTATACCATAATATTCATTTTTAACACAATAAGAAACAAAGTTATCCCAGTTTTCCCCGGAGCCAACTCTTAATGTAATATTATTTTTATCTTCTTTTAATTTCTTAATTCCAGATATTTTATTAAGTAAAATTATACCTTCAAAATCTTTTGTAAAGAGAATATTTGAACCTCCTCCTAAAATTAGTTTCTCTAATTTCTTAAAATTATTATCATTCAAAAAATTCTCAATTTGATCTAAATTTTCAATTTCAACAAAGTACTTTGCATTATGGTCAACGCCAAATGAATTATATTGAGACAATGAAAAGTTTCTTTTTATATCCATTAATTAAGCAATATTTGTAAAAACATATTGAACATCTTCATCATCTTCCATTTTGTCAAGCATCTTTTCAATATCATTTAGTTGATCTTCAGAAAAATTAACAGGACTTGTTGGTATTCTTTTAAGTAACGACTTTTTAGGTTTAATATTAAGTTCTGATAAACCCTTATTAATATTTCCATAGGAAGTATAATTACCATATATAATAATTTCTTTATCAATAATTTCAATGTCTTCTAGTCCATAATCAATTAGAAATAATTCAATTTCTTCAGGGTCTATATTATCTTTCTCTA
>CESB01012366.1_pt1 | contig 17562 bp, 24 predicted proteins | sample 531071 | NCBI WGS metagenome assembly CESB01 (sample SAMEA2621259, study PRJEB7988) | marine metagenome | biome: marine biome (ENVO:00000447); feature: surface water layer (ENVO:00002042); material: "saline water (ENVO:00002010), including plankton (ENVO:xxxxxxxx)" | depth 5 m | reverse complement strand
ATGGCAATCGAGAAAGGGTTATACGCAGCACCAGAAGGGTTAGATGAGATTGACGAATCTGGAGAAGGGTTAGAGATTGAGATCGTTAATCCAGATATGGTGGTGTTGGATGATGGGTCTATGGAGATCACACTTATCCCTGATGCCAATGTAGGCGATTTGATGGGGTTTGACGCTAACCTTGCTGAAGCTCTTGACGATAACGAGTTACAAGGACTTGCAGAAGACCTCATAGAACAGATAGATGCCGATACCGATAGTAGGAAAGATTGGGCTGATACTTTTGTTAAAGGATTAGATGTACTTGGGTTTAAGTACGAAGAACGCACTGACCCTTGGGAAGGTGCTTGTGGTGTGTACTCCACAGTACTTGCCGAAGCAGCCATACGGTTCCAAGCGGAAACCATGAGCGAAACATTCCCAGCGGCTGGCCCAGTACGTGTAAAGGTGTTAGGAGAAGAGACACCGGAAAAAGCCGAAGCCGCTAATAGGGTGAAGGCTGATATGAATTATGAGTTGACGGAGCGGATGGTTGAGTACCGCCCTGAACATGAACGGATGCTCTACAGCCTAGGGTTGGCGGGGTCTGCGTTCAAGAAGGTGTACTATGATCCAAGTTTAGGTCGTCAGGTTGCTATCTACATACCCGCAGAAGATGTCATTGTGCCTTATGGCGCATCTCATGTAGAGACTGCTGAACGTGTTACGCACGTTATGCGGAAGACTAAGAATGAGTTGAGGAAGCTCCAATCTATAGGGTTCTATCGGGATGTTAACCTAGGTGATCCAGAGCCTTACCATACAGATATAGAGAAACGTAAAGCGGAAGAAGGCGGTTACTCTATAACAGATGATGATCGGTATGCCGTATTTGAAGTGCACGCTGATCTTGTTATCCCCGGCATTGACGAGGATGAAGAGGAGATTGCCAAGCCGTACGTGGTGACCATCGAGCGTGGTACTAATAACGTCTTAGCAATTCGTAGGAATTGGTCAGAAGAAGACCCACTATTCCTCAAACGAAACCATTTTGTTCATTATGTATATGTGCCGGGATTCGGGTTTTACGGTCTTGGGTTGATTCATATCATTGGTGGTTACGCCCAAGCGGGTACGTCTATCATCCGTCAGTTAGTAGATGCGGGTACGCTCTCTAATCTTCCGGGGGGTTTAAAGTCTCGTGGGCTACGTATTAAAGGCGATGATACTCCCATAGAACCGGGAGAGTTCAAGGATGTAGATGTCCCGTCTGGCAGTATTAAAGACAACATCATGCCACTCCCCTACAAAGAGCCAAGCCAAACACTTCTGGCGTTGCTCGATAAGATAACAGCCGAAGGTAAGCGGTTAGGAGCTATCAGTGATATGAACATCTCTGATATGTCTGCTAATGCACCTGTGGGAACAACACTGGCACTACTAGAACGTACTTTGAAGCCTATGGCGGCAGTACAAGCCCGTGTGCACTATGCGATGAAGCAGGAGTTTAAGTTACTCAAGCACATTATGTCTGAGTATGCTGCGACTGAGTATGACTATATACCAGAAAGGGGTGAGGTCAATGCCCGTGTAGCAGACTACATGATGGTAGAAGTTATTCCTGTTAGTGATCCAAATAGTTCCACAATGGCACAGAGAGTGGTACAGTACCAAGCAGTGCTCCAGATGAGCCAAGCAGCCCCTCAAATATATGATCTGCCACAGCTTCACAGGCAGATGATTGAAGTGTTAGGGGTTAAGAACGCAGACAAACTTGTACCTGTAGAAGATGACATTAGACCTATTGACCCAGTTAGTGAGAATATGAACGCGTTAACGGGTACACCTATCAAAGCGTTTATCCATCAGGATCACGCCGCACATATCGCTACGCACCAAGCGTTCATGCAAGACCCAATGGTAGCGCAGATGATCGGTCAGAACCCCCAAGGACAGCCTATTATGGCAGCACTACAAGCTCATTTATTTGAGCATTTAGGGTTCCAGTACCGTAAGCAGATAGAGGAGCAACTTGGAACACAATTACCTCCATTGGATAAAGAGTTGCCTGAGAGCATAGAAATAACACTGGCGAAACTGCTAGCCCAAGCGGGTACACAGTTAAGTCAAGCAAACCAACAGAAACAAGCCCAACAAATAGCCCAAAAACAAGCTGAAGATCCTATATTCCAGTTACAACAGAAGGAAGTGGCGATTAAAGAGCAAGAAGTACAGCGTAAAGCCGCTAAAGATGCGGCTGAGTTGCAATTACGGGCAGTTGAGCAAGATCGCATCTCGCAAAAAGAAGCACTTGATGCTGCACTTAAGACCAAACAGCTAGGACTAGATACCCAAGAAATGGAGCTAGATGCTCAGAAAGAGGGGCTACGTGTAGCTGCACAGACAACCCAAGAGCAAGATAAACTCAGTCTTGAGATATTACGGCTTATGGAGCAACAAAAGAAGAGTGACTAATGGCTAAAACCGTCTTAGACGTGCTTAAAGATAAAATCGAGGTAGATAAAACCTCTGCACTACAGTTTCTGGGTAATGGGGGAGCTAAAGACTTCGCCCAGTACAAAGAAGTTACAGGTATGATTCGGGGTCTGGAAACCTGTATGAACTATGTAGAAGACCTCTCGCGCAATTACATGGAAGATGACGATGAGTGAAGCTGAAATCTTGACTGATGAACAACTGGAGGAGTTGTTACCCGTACCTGTGGGGTATCGGGTACTTGTAGCTCTCCCGCAGATTAAAGAAACATACGATGATAGTGACCTTGTAAAGTCCTCAAGGACAATGCATGAGGAGCATGTCATGTCTATTATTGGATTAGTAGTAGATATGGGGGATCAAGCGTACGTCGATAAAGACCGTTTTCCTACAGGTGCTTGGTGCAAACAAGGGGATTACGTTATGTTTCGTGCTAATTCGGGTACAAGGTTTAGGATAGGGGGTACGGAGTACCGTCTTATGAACGATGATTCTATAGAAGCTGTCGTTCCTGATCCTTCTGGCATAACTAGAGCATAAGGAGTCATCATGGGATTTGAGAAAGTAGAATTTGAGTTTCCTGACACAGAAGAAACCAATACAGAAATCGAAATAGAGGAATCTAGTGCTACTAGTCCGTTCGATGAACCGAAGGAGGTTTCACGTGAAACAGAAGCAAAAGATGCAGATCTGGATACTGAAGACGACGAAGAGTTTGAAATTGAAGTGGTTGATGATACGCCTCAAGCTGATCGAGGTCGTACCCCGTCTGAACCGCCTGAAGATGTCACTGACGAAGAACTTGAAGACTATAGTGAAAAAGTTCGTAAACGGATTAAACATTTCAGCAAAGGTTACCACGATGAACGTCGCGCTAAAGAAAGTGCTGAACGAGAGCGTCAAGAGCTTGAACAAGTGGCGCAACGTCTTATTGAAGAGAATAAAAGCCTTAAAGGGACAGTTAGTAAAAACCAAGAGGCACTTCTAGAGCAAGCTAAACGCACAGCGGCAGGAGAGATGATCTTAGCAAAACGTGCGTACAAGATGGCTTACGAAGAGGGAGACTCTGACAAGTTAGTTGAAGCCCAAGAAAAGATGACCAGTGCCAAAGTTAAGGCAGATAGGTTGTCGGAAATGAGTCCAGAGGCTTTACAACCGTCAGAAACTCCTGTAAAAATAGAAGAAACACAGGAATCTTACGCTCCAGCACCTATTGTAGATGAACGAGCTAGTCGTTGGGCAGAGTCCAACAGGTGGTTCGGACAAGATGATGAAATGACAAGTTTCGCGCTGGGGTTGCATAATAAACTTGTCAAGGAAGGGGCTGATCCCCAAACCGATGAATACTACGAGAGGATTGATTCTCGTATGCGACAAATATTCCCTGATGCGTTTGGGGAAGTTGAGGTAGAAGTTGAGCCACGTAAGAAACAGACAAATGTGGTTGCTCCCGCAACGCGGAGCACAGCACCTAAGAAAATTAGGTTAACGCAATCACAGTTATCTATTTCTAAGAGACTTGGACTTACGCCAAAACAGTACGCCGAACAGGTTGCTATAGAGATGAGGAAACAATGATGGCTACAAACAGAATCAATCGTGAACAAACGACTCGACAAAGCACTACTCGGAAAAGGCATTGGCAGCGACCGGAAACACTTCCATCGCCAGAGCCTGAAGAAGGGTATGCGTTTCGTTGGATACGTGTAAGTTCTCGTGGGAATGTTGATGCCACTAATGTCTCCTCTAAATTACGAGAAGGTTGGGAACCAGTGAAAGCTGTAGATCACCCTGAAATAACTCTCGTTGACATTGAGCAAGAAAGGTTCAAGGACAACGTAGTTATTGGTGGTTTGTTGCTTTGTAAAGCTCCTGTTGAGTTAGTTGAAGAACGTAATGACTATTACGAGACACAAACAAACTCGCAGATGCAATCGGTGGATAACAACCTTATGAGAGAAAGTGATCCTCGTATGCCTATATTCAATGATAGGAAAACGAAGGTTTCTTTCGGTAATGGAACTTAGATAAGGAGCGAATAAGCAATGGCTTATCCTACTATTGATGCCCCTTACGGGCTGGTTCCGGTAAAACTGTTAAGCGGTGTCCCTTTCGTTGGTACTACTCGGCAATACTCTATTGCTAGTGGCTATGGAACTAATATCTTCTATGGGGATGCAGTAAAACTAGTTACCGGAGGCACTGTTGAGCGTGATACGTTCGATGCTGCCATGACACCTATTGGTGTCTTTTTAGGCTGTACCTTTACAGACCCTAGTACAGAGCAAGTTACTTTTAAGCAGTATTTCCCTGCTAGTACCGCTGCTTCTGATATTAAGGCGTATGTAGCTGATGGAACCGACATCCTTTTTAAGGCTGCGGTTGTATCTTCAGGCGAAACGATTGGCGATCTTGCTATTACTGATATCGGTGCTAACGTAGCTGGTGTGGACAACACTGGCAGCACTATTACTGGTAATTCCAAGAGTGCAATCTCTGACACCTCTGCAACAACAAATACATTGCCTTTCCGCATTGTAGCGTTGGTAGAGGAAACCAAGAACAGTTCTGGCGGATTCACTGAAGCATATGTGAAGTGGAATGCTGGACATGCGTTCGATAACACAACCGGAGTATAGGAGTAACGTAAAATGGCAATTTCACGCGCCCAATTACTGAAAGAACTCCTGCCCGGACTGAACGCTTTGTTCGGGTTGGAGTACGCCAAATATGGCGAAGAACATGCGGAGATTTTTGAAACAGAATCTTCTGATCGTTCTTTTGAAGAAGAAACCAAGCTGTCAGGTTTTTCTGCGGCACCTGTTAAAGACGAAGGCTCTGCCATCGAATATGACAATGCTCAAGAAACTTTCACGGCTCGGTATACACACGAAACCATTGCAATGGGCTTTTCCGTGACGGAGGAAGCTATAGAAGATAATTTGTATGACTCACTGTCTGCACGTTATACGAAAGCATTGGCTCGTGCTATGGCTTACACGAAGCAAGTTAAGGGTGCAGCTATCCTTAATAACGCTTTCGCAGCGGGTACGACTTACGGTGACGGACAAACTCTTTGTTCAACTGCTCACCCGTTAGTCTCTGGTGGCACAAACTCAAACCGCCCAGCTACTGCCTCTGATTTGAATGAGACTTCTCTTGAAGCCGCTATCATTCAGATTGGTGGTTGGACTGATGAGCGCGGTTTGTTGATCGCTGCTAGACCTACTAAGTTAGTTATTCCTTCTGACCTACAGTTTGTGGCAACACGACTGCTAGAAACAGAAGGTCGAGTAGGCACCGCAGACAATGACCTTAACGCGATTCGTAACAATGGTGCGATTCCGGGTGGATACACAGTTAACCATTATCTGACTGATACAGATGCTTGGTTCTTGATGACTGATGTACCTAACGGTCTGAAGCACTTCGTGCGAACTCCGATGGCAACGTCTATGGATGCTGACTTCGATACGGGTAACAGCCGATACAAGGCAAGAGAAAGATACTCATTTGGTGTATCTGATCCGCTTGGTATTTTCGGTTCACCCGGAGCATAATGTAGGGGGGGTTATACCCCCCTATTTATTCCTGACAGTTTTAGGACTGACACTAGCCAAGACAGGAGATAATAATGGCTACTACGACTTTTAACGGCCCTGTTCGTTCCGAGAAAGGGTTCCAAATGGTTTCCAAGAATGCCACTACTGGTGCTGTTACAGTTACCAGTGGGGATAAGTGGGCAACCGAAGCTACAGGTAGTGCGGGTATAGAAGGCACTGCTGCTGTATATGTCACGCAAGTTAACCGCTTGAAAAGCGATGTTAGTACCAACGTCAATATAGTTAAGTCGTCTATTATGATCGATCTAACTGGATTGAAAGACGGTGGAACTGCTGGAGACATCATAGGTAAAGATGGTTCTGGTGTAGCATTCATAGGCCAAGTAACTACCGCTAACCAAGGCACTGTTTTTGGTGTAACGATGACTTGTTTAGAGACTCCTGCTGGTGGTAGTACAGATATTGATCTGTATTCTGCTACAGAGGGTACTGGCGTAAACGACACCGCTATTGGTGATCTAACTGAAACACAAATCATTAATGCTGGTGCTGCTTCTGCTGGCACTATGGTTGCTGGTGGAGACATAGCAGCGGATCAGTATTTGTATTTGGTCAGTCAAGGCACTGGTGATGCGACCTACACTGCTGGACGGTTTTTAATAGAAGTTGTCGGCTATGATGTAGCGTCTTAATTGGAGGTAAATTACTATGGCCTTAAAAGGTTCAGGTAGTGATGTAACATCCAGTTTTATAACTGCTGCTGCCGCAGATCCAGATGGTATTTCTACAGCCGCTAGTGTTAGTGGTGCTGCTAACTTAACCATTGGTGGCGCATTAGCTAGTGGAGGATCTGTTACTATGGATTCTCCTAGGAATGTCACCATACTTTCCGCATCTGACGATTCCGGTATTACTTTTACCGTTACTGGTACTGATGAGTCTAATGACGCTCAAACTGAAGTAATTACAGGGGCTGATTCTGGCACTGCGACGGGAACTAAGTTTTTCAAAACAGTGACTCAGATAGCTACTTCTGGTTCTTCAGCGGGTAATGTTAGTGCGGGTTCTGGTACTAGTTGTTGTGGTGTCATATCTGTCGCACGTTGCCGTTTGCGAGGTATATACGTAGTAAACGGTAGTGGTGCAGCAACCATTGTGTTTAGGGAAAGTTCTGGCACAGGTACGATAAAGATGCAGTTTGCTACGGTAGCAGGGGCTAGTACTAATTCTTACCCTGATGTGCCAGATGACGGTCTTTTGTTTGTTGACGGTGGGTTTGTTACTTTTACTGCTGTTACAGACCTTACTGCTATGACTACATTTTTCTCTTAGAGTACTATGCGTACATACTATAAGAAAGGTGGTACCGTCCGTAAAGATACGGGCATGAAAGGTATGTCGATTAAAAGTGGGGATAAACGCCCCACTAAATCGGGTGCCGGAATGACCAAGAAAGGTGTAGCTAAGTATCGTAAAAACAATCCCGGTAGTAGGTTACAGACCGCTGTTACGGAGAAAAAGCCTAAAGGGAAAAGAGCAGCTAGGCGTAAGTCTTATTGTGCTCGTTCCGCAGGGCAAATGAAGAAGTTTCCTAAAGCAGCTAAAGACCCTAATTCTAGGTTACGTCAAGCACGTAAAAGGTGGAGATGTTGAGTGGCGTACTTACAGTCGAATATACCCTATTTTAAGGCGTGGGTTCGTAGAGAGTACACAGTCAACAATGAGCGGTATCATGGTGAGTTTTTACACGCTATGGTTGTTGCAGTAACGTGTATGCCCAACAGATGCCTTAGTTTTCAGGTTATATTTACTGGTTGTGAGTCATATGACACTGATGATCCTAACGTACATGGTGGAGCTATGTGGGCTAGAATGCCTATAACAGCTTTAGTGGGAGACACACCTTTAGAGGAGTGGCCTACTGAATTACCTGTATGGGCCGCACAACCTTGGGATTGTATGTCACACCATCATGCGGTATATCAAATAAGTAGAGCCACTCCTGCGCCTTGGATAGCTAAGGTTGACGGTGAGTTCTATCCTGCAAAGTACTATTTCACAGTAGATTACACTGATAGTGAAGTCGCAGATGATCCCGCGCAACATAAACAAAGCCATGTGTTAGAGCTTCTTGATGCTGGCGAATACACTGGTAATATAGTCGCATTACCTAATAACAGGGTGCGAGTAACTCATCCAGCGTGGTTTGAAACAGGAGAAGGTGCTCCAGACTTCAAACCAAACCAGAATACCTACAATTCTAAAGAAGATGTAGGGTATGTATGGGATACCGCTAGGGTATTTAACAACTTGTATAGTGAGGATAACGATGAACAAGAAGGGTAGTAAATTTCCTGATCTTACAGGCGATGGTAAAGTTTCACAGGCCGATATTCTCAAGGGTCGTGGAGTCAAACTGTACGGTGGCGGTATGGCTACCAAGGGCGGTGCTAAAGGCGGTGCCAGAGGTGGTAAAAGACCAATGGGCATGATGAAAGGTGGTGCTGTTGGTGGTAAGAAGAAAGGGCCAAAAGGTTATGCCAAAGGTGGTGCTCTCGGTGGTAAGAAGCCGAAGGGCATGAAAAAAGGCGGTAAAGTTCGCGGTGCGGGTATCGCTATAAAGGGTGTTCGTCCTTGTAAAATGAGGTAGTTATGCGTAGGTACTACAAAAAAGGCGGTAAGATTTGTGCCAAAGGTAAGTCTTGGGCAAAACGGACGTTTGATACTTACCCTTCTGCTTACGCAAACATGGCAGCTAGTAAATACTGTAAAGATCCTAATTACGCTAAAGGGTCTAAAGGTAAGAAGTAATGGGTGAGCTAAAGAAATGGCGTGATCAGAAGTGGGTACGTATAGGTACCGATGGGAAGATCAAAGGTAAGTGTGGTACTTCTAAGGACAAGAAGAATCCTGACCGATGCCTACCTCTAGCTAAAGCTAGAAGCCTAAGTAAGAAACAAAGAGCTAGTACTGCTAAGAAAAAGAAGAAGGCGGGTAGTAAAGGTAAAACTGTGGTGAAGAATACTAAAGCCGCAGAAGTTAAATTTAGTGGAGGTGGACTCGCTAGGAAGCGTAGGCACCACAAAGGTTGCGGTGCTGTAATGAATGACCGTAGAAAAAAGACTTTATTCATATAAGGAGTAAGTAATGCGAAGACTTAGAAAACTAACCGCAGATGCTCGTCGTAAACGCGCTGAAAGATTAGCCGCACGAAGGAGACGAAGAGCAGCAGGACGTATGCCTACCGCTGCTACCGCTACTGCTACACGGAAAGATGTTGAGGAAGCTCGTAGACAGGAAAGAGCAAGTGATCGCCCTACTCCACCAAAAAATCCACCTCCAACTCCAGATATAGAGCTAGGAGATTCTGGTACGCCTACCACACCTAAAGGGGATCGTAGGACTTCTACAGCGGCTATTGTAGGGGAAGAGTCTACGGAGGTACCAAAGGCAGAAGATAATCCTAAAACTGTTGCTGAAGGGCAAAAAAGGGCTAAAGAACAAGGAAAGACGGTAGGTACCTTTATTGGTAAAGACGGGCGAAAGAAAGCTGCTGTTACCAAAAAAGAGTTAGAGGAGTCAGGATTATCTTTACGGGATTACCTTAACAAATTAGAGGGTAAGACTCGTAGAACAGATATGAAAAAAGGTGGGGCTGTTAAAAAGACCACAAAGGCGAAAGCATCAAAACCAAAAGTTCGTGGTGCGGGTATCGCTAGAAAAGGTGTCCGTCCCTGTAAAATGAGGTGATTATGAGTAAATTAGAAGTGTTTCAGAACGGTGTTTTCTCTAGTACCGGAGAACCTGTTTTTCAGATAGGTAGTAAAAACGCAGATGGTACGTATACGGCTACTGTATTTGAGCTTATGACCAAAGCGCAAGCTGAAGCTAAGTTAAACGAGGTACAGCCTAGTGTGCCTAAGAAAGAAGCACCTAAGAAAGAAGCACCTAAGAAAACAGCAGCTAAAAGAGCAGCTAAACTCAAGGTACCTTCTAAGGAAGAGCTTACGGGCATGAGTAAAGATACGCTTGAGATAGAGATGCGGAAGCATGGGCTTGAGCTAGATCGTAGGAAGACCAAAGATACGTTAGTAAAACAAGCTGTTTCGTTTTTGAAAGGTAAGTAATTATGGCTACGTCAGGCACTACCGCGTTCAACATGGATTTCACTGAAATCGCTGAAGAAGCGTGGGAACGTGCTGGACGAGAATTACGTTCTGGTTACGACTTACGCACAGCCCGTAGGTCTATGAACCTACTTACCATAGAGTGGCAGAACCGTGGAATTAACTTATGGACGATAGAAGAGGGTAGTGTCAATTTAGTTGACGGTACTTCTCAGTACACACTTGGTGCTGACACTATTGATCTTCTTGAACACGTCATACGGACTAATTCTGGTAACGCTAATACGCAGTCAGATCTAACTATTAATAGAATAAGCGTAAGCACGTATGCCTCTATACCTAATAAGTTGTCTGAAGGTAGACCTATACAGATGTGGATAGACCGTCAAAGGGATGCACCTGTACTTAATCTATGGCCTGTACCTGACAAAAGTGACACTTATGTACTTAAGTATTGGCGTATGCGGCGTATAGAAGATGCGGGTAGTGGAGTAGAAACCGCAGATGTTAATTTTAGGTTTTTACCTTGTTTAGTTGCTGGATTAGCCTACAACATTGCTTTGAAAGTGCCTGAATTAATGGAAAGAGTACCTATGTTGAAAGCTGTTTATGAGGAACAGTTTGAGCTTGCCGCAGCGGAAGATCGAGAGAAAGCACCCTATCGAGTTGTTCCGCGAGTGGGTAGGATTTAATAATGGGTAATCGGTTTGCTTCAGCCCGTAGAGCTATCGCAATGTGCGATGTTTGTGGGTTTGAATATAAATTGAAAGAACTCAAAAACTTGGTTACCAAGGGTAGAAATACTAATATAAAAGCGTGTCCTGAATGTTGGAACCCAGATCAACCGCAGCTTAAGTTAGGAGAATTTCCTGTAGATGATCCACAGGCGATTAGAGATCCAAGACCAGATACAAGTCTTGGGGCATCTGGAAGCTACAGTAGTAGGGGCATACAGTGGGGTTGGAACCCCATAGGTGGTGGAAATGACCCTTTTGGTCTAGCCCCTAATACGTTAGTAGGTAATGGTTTAATTGGGATAGTTACAGTAACGACTGCATAGGAGCAAGATTATGTATAACCCTAAAAATGTTTTTGGGATGAAAGAAGTGAAAGTACAAAAGAATAAAGGTGTGCAACCTAGTAAAGACGCACCTAAGCCTGATATGAGTGGGGTTAAAACCTCTGGGATTATGATGCGCGGCTATGGAGCAGCGACAAAGGGCCGAATGAGTCGAGGGCCAATGGGGTAGTAGATGAACTATACCGAGCTAAAAGCCAATATTCAGGATATCTGTGAAACATCTTTTACAGATGATCAACTTGCTATGTTCACTAAACAAGCAGAGCAAGGGATCTATACAGCGGTCGAAATCCCTGCCTTACGTAAAAATGTAACAGGTACGGTGACACTCAACAATGTATACCTAGATGTACCTGATGATTTTCTGTATTCGTACTCTTTAGCTGTTATAGACGCAAACGGAACCTACTCGTATCTAATTAATAAAGATGTCAATTTCATACGAGAGGCATACCCGAAATCTACTTCAACCGGAATGCCTAAGCATTACGCGTATTTTAACGAGGATGCTTTTATTGTTGGGCCTACACCTGATACTTCCTATTCTGTAGAATTACATTATGGGTACTATCCTGAATCTATTGTTACCGCAAGTACAACACCGTGGTTAGGCGAAGAGTTCGATAGCGCATTACTAAATGGTTCTTTAGTAGAGGCCATACGTTTTATGAAAGGCGAACCCGATATGGTTAAGTTGTACCAAGATCTTTACGCCCAAGCTATGTTCTTGCTTCGTAATCTTGGTGCTGGGAAACTACGAGCGGATGCGTATCGTTCAGGTCAATTTAGGATGGCAGCAGAGTAGGAGATTATTGTGGCAATTACACAAACAATGTGTACATCATTTAAAAAAGCACTACTAGATGGAGAAATGGATTTTAGTTCTAATACGTCACAGTCTTTTAAGATTGCGTTGTATACAAGTAGCGCAACTTTAGATGCAACTACTACAGCGTACACTACTACCAATGAGGTATCTGGTACAGGGTATACAGCCGGAGGTGTTGCATTAACGATTTCTACAGCCCCTACAACTTCTGGTACAACTGCATATTTAAGTTTTGGTAACGCAACTTGGGGTAGTTCTACTATCACCGCTAGAGGTGCGTTGATATACCAAACAGGAGGGAGCACCCCCGCTGTCGCAGTTATTGATTTTGGTAGCGATAAGTCTACTTCAAATTCTACTTTTCAAATTACATTCCCAACAGCAAGTGCAGACACTGCAATTATTAGGGTGGCCTAATGACTGAGGTAACTATTACAGGGGTATTAGCTACAATGGAGTTAGGGGAAGTGCAAGTGTGGGGGGATATTAGCACAAGCCAAAACGCAAACTGGCAAGATGTAGCCGTATGAGGTTAAAAGTATGACAACGCAATACACCACAATCCTTAAGCTAGCTCTTCCTGTACAGGGTGAATTAAGCGGTACTTGGGGGAATGTTGTTAATGACAACATTACACAAATGGTTGAACAGGCCATAGCGGGTAAGGCTACTATTAATTCATGGACAGGTAACGCCCATACGCTAACTACAGCAGACGGAACAACTTCGGAGGCTCGTTGCGCGATTCTTGATCTTACTGATACTGGTACCTCGTTATCAGGTGCAGGGTCAGTTATTTGTCCTGCACAAACAAAAGTTTATATTGTAGAAAACAATACCGCACAGATTGTAACCGTTAAGACTGCTAGTGGTACTGGCATAGCAGTTCCTGTTAACAAAACAATGGTAGTCTATTGTGATGGGACTAATGTAGTTGAAGGTATTACTCATACTAACAGTCTTAGTTTAGGAACTAGCACAACAGCCGCATCTTCAATACTTGATGAAGATAATATGGCATCTAATAGTGCTACTGCTTTGGCTACTCAACAATCGATTAAAGCCTATGTAGATTCTCAAGTAGCTACTGCGGACACTTTAACTGAGGTATTAGGTAACGGTAATACTACTAGTGGGACAGACATTGTTGCTAGTACCGACGATAAAGTTCAATTTAGAGATAGCGCGATATACATTAACTCTAGTACCGATGGGCAGCTAGATATCGTTGCTGATACAGAAGTACAGATTGCAGCTACTACAGTAGATATCAATGGAGCCGTTGCTTTAAACGGGGCTATGACCGGAGGCACAAATATTACCATCAGTGGTGAGCTTGATGCTGCTACATTAGATATAAGTGGTAACGCAGATATAGATGGTACGACTAATTTAGATGCTGTAGACATTGATGGTGCTGTACAGATTGATGCTACTGTTACCGTAGGTGTTGATGATACTGGTTATGACGTTAAGTTTTTTGGGGATACAGCCAGTGCTTATATGCTTTGGGATGCGTCAGCCGATGATCTAATCTTAGGTGGTGCCGCAGGACTTACCGTAGGGGGAGATGTAGATGTAGATGGCACGATAGAATTTGATGCGTTATCTGGTACGGGATCAGTAACTGTCACAGATATCAAAGACGAAGACAGTATGACATCTAATAGTGCCACTGCTTTGGCTACTCAACAATCTATTAAAGCCTATGTAGATTCAGGTGGTGTTAGTAACTCTCTAAAAAACACGTTAGTGGCTGGTAACATTACTGACGGATACGATATTGTTGCTAGTACCGATGACAAGGTGCAGTTCCGTGATGCCGCGATATACATTAACTCTAGTACCGATGGTCAACTAGATATTGTCGCTGATACAGAAATACAGATTGCCGCTACTACGATAGATATCAACGGAGCCGTTGCTTTAGACGGAGCTATAACCGGAGGGACAAATATCACCATTAGTGGTGAGCTTGATGCCGCTACTCTAGATATAAGTGGTAACGCAGATATAGATGGTACAACTAACCTAGATGCTGTAGATATTGATGGTGCAGTACAGATTGATGCTACTGTTACCGTAGGTGTCGATGATACTGGCTACGATGTTAAGTTCTTCGGAGATACAGCCAGTGCTTATATGCTTTGGGATGCGTCAGCAGATGACTTAATTTTAGGGGGTGCAGCAGGACTTGATGTTGATGGTACAACTAACCTAGATGCTGTAGATATTGATGGTGCTGTACAAATAGACGCAACTGTAACAGTAGGAGTAGATGATACTGGCTACGATGTTAAGTTCTTCGGAGATACAGCCAGTGCTTATATGCTTTGGGATGCGTCAGCAGACGATTTAATTCTAGGTGGAGCCGCAGGACTTGAAGTCGCTACCAAAGGAACCTTTGGTGGAGCATCAAACGGTGTAGAAGTATCTCAAGGTGCTATTGCTCTTAAAAACGGTGGATCTGTATCTAAAATTGATTTCTATTGTGAGCAATCTAACGCTCACTACACTAGATTACAGTCTGCTCCTCACGCTTCTTATTCAGGAAACATAACGCTTACACTACCAGCCAGTGACGGTGACTCAGGCCAGTTCCTGCAAACTAATGGTAGCGGGGTAATGAGTTGGGCGGCTGCTGGCGGTGCTTACAACGACTGGAATGTGATAAGCAGCGGATCGTCTCATACGGCAACAAGCAAAGACCAATTAGTTATTTTAAGCGCATCAGCTTTCACGGTTACTTTACCCGCTGGTTCCGTTAATGACTCAGTGACTATTCATAATGCTGGTGCAGGGACGGTTACGGTTGCCTCAAATGGATCAGAAAAAATTGAATCCTCTACGGATAACGGAACTTTATTCACAGATGATACGACACAGTTAGTCTATGTAAGCTCAACGATAGGCTGGAAGGAGATGAATGTATGACAGTTTTAGGCGGTTCAGGAAAACTTCCGGTTTTTATTAAGCCGATGAATTTAGGAAGTGCTCTTTTTAATGAAAATAGAAAAATAAACCATTATCCCGGCTTTGCGGGTGATGGCGACTACATTGTTTTGACGAGCACCTATGGCGGTGCTGATTATTACAATGCTGCTGGCGTTCAACAATGGACTAAATCAAAAAATGATTTTGGCTCAACTGGCGGTGGTGATTTTTTCGTGGACGGCTGGCTAAACGATGATGGCAGTCTCTTGTATTTGCTGTATAACAGAGCTACGTCTCCACGAACATATGCGCTTTCAACGATCAACGCATCAGCAACTATCAATAACATAGCTGCGAACCAAATAGATGCTGACTTTTCGACTTTGCGATATTCTGGAAGTCTTGGATTCAACCTTAACTGTCACGATAGCAGCGGCTCCGTTATTGAATTTTATACTTATCAAAACCAAATGATAACAATAAACAAATCCACGGGGGCAATAAGTGCTAGGTCGGCTATCGTCAATCACGGCTCGACTGACAACTACGGGAACACCATAGCCTACAAGACGGCTTCAACTAATTTATATGTAGGACAAAAAGTTTTCGGGGGTACTTATGCCGCCGCCGGAAACACGACCCAATGGCTTGATGTGACTAATGCGGAGGGTCAACATGCTCAAATACCCTTCAGCGGTTTGGGAAGCAACACATCCTCCTCATATGAAGCTCCAAAAGTTTGGCGAGGGAAGATAGTTTTTGGTTCTCAAAGCTATAGCAATAATGGTCATCAAGGTGGATCAAGGTTTTTTGAACGAGATGTCTTTGATGCCGCTATTTTGAAAGGCGCAAAATTATACGGATTAGCATAATGACTGATTACTACGCAGTAACTAAATTTACTTCAAATCAAGTTTTGGCTCTTTTCACGGCAGATGAATTTGATGCGATTGATGCAAGCGAAAATGCGGAAGTTAAAAAGACTATGAGGAGACTCACATCCAGATCAATTATGATTGATGCAACTGATCCCAACAGTCATTACAAAGACATGCTTGATTTATTGTTAGCGGAAGCTCTTATTACGTCTGAAAGACATGCCGATCTGGTGAAGGGTGTTTTAACTGTTGATGGAGTAAAAGGTACTTACTCTAATCCTAACTTGATTACCGATTAAACAGCCTCAGAAATTAAGGTTTAAAGGTTTTTATGCCTGTACGGAAGCTAGAATTAAAACCGGGAGTTGACCGCGAGAATACCCGTTACGCAAGTGAGGGTGGGTGGTACGAGTGTGACAAAATTCGGTTCCGAGATGGCACTCCTGAAAAAATTGGCGGGTGGCAGCGTATATCTAATAATACGTTTTTAGGTGTATGTCGTTCGTTATGGAATTGGGTAACTCTTGCGGGTGAAAACATTATTGGGGTAGGAACTAACCTTAAGTTCTACCTTAGTAATGGTGGAGTCTATTATGACATTACTCCTATACGGGCTTCAGTTTCGCTCACCAACCCGTTTGCAACCAGTGCATCTAGCACTACTGTTACTGTTACTGATGCTAATGGTGGATATGTAGATGGTGATTTTGTAACTTTTTCAGGAGGTAGTGCTGTAGGTGGTATTACCATATCGGGGGAGTACCAGATATCTATAGATTTCACTACAGCTAATACTTATACCATACAAGCAGCATCCGCAGCATCGTCTTCTGCAACTGGTGGGGGTAGTGTAACTGCGGCTTATCAAATAAATACAGGTAAAGAAAGTGCAACTCCCGCTCTTGGTTGGGGTGCTTCTTATTGGGGATCTGGTGCATGGGGCACTGGAACAAGTTCGGAACAAGGAATCCAGTTGTGGTCGCAAAGTAATTTTGGAGAAGATCTTATATTTGGGCCTCGTGGTGGAGGTTTGTTTTTATGGGATGCCTCTGGTGGATTTACTTCTAGAGGAACCGCATTGTCTGGCACTGGTGTACCTACTGTACAAGACCTGATCCACGTATCAGATATAAGTCGATTTGTATTTGCTTTTGGATGTAATCCTTTAGGTAGCTCTACTGCAAACCCATTATTAGTTCGTTGGTCTGCTCAAGAGGATGCCACTCAATGGACACCCGCTGCAACCAACCAAGCGGGTAGTGTTCAGTTATCGATTGGTTCAAAGATTGTTGCGGTCAAACAGGCTAGACAAGAAGTATTAGTTTGGTCAGATTCAGCACTTTACGCATTACAATATGTAGGCACACCGATTGTCTGGGGTTCTCAGCTTGTGGGAGAAAATATATCTATTGCCTCTCAAAATGCTGTGGCTTACGCCAATGGAGTGGCTTATTGGATGGGTGTGGATAAGTTCTATATGTATGACGGACGCACTCAACCTTTAGCTTGTAGCCTACGAAAATTTGTTTTTAATGACTTTAGTACCTTCCAGTATGACCAAGTATTTGCGGGGACAGTAGAATCTTTCCACGAAGTATGGTGGTTTTATTGTTCCGCTAGTTCTGAAACTGCTGACCGTTATGTTGTGTATAACTATATGGATAACATTTGGTAT
>CESB01031179.1_pt1 | contig 17572 bp, 16 predicted proteins | sample 531071 | NCBI WGS metagenome assembly CESB01 (sample SAMEA2621259, study PRJEB7988) | marine metagenome | biome: marine biome (ENVO:00000447); feature: surface water layer (ENVO:00002042); material: "saline water (ENVO:00002010), including plankton (ENVO:xxxxxxxx)" | depth 5 m | reverse complement strand
ATACCAAAGGTCGTCATGCCAAAAGGCACCATACCAAAGGTCGTCATACCAAGCATAAACTTTCTACACGTGGATCTTTAAGACGTCGTAGTAAAAGTGGAGGTAATGTAGACTATAAATTTTCAGGTCTTCTTTTACAATCTAAAAAATTAGTCCAAAACACTGGGTTTGGTTTTTAAATATATCCTTTAATATAATGAGCGATATATTTAAAGAAAACATAAAACAATGGGTAACACTAGATAATGAATTGCGTATATTAAACGAACATGTCAAAGAACTTCGAGACAAACGTAATTCGATAAATGAGGATATTATTCGTTATGTAGAAACCAATCAATTAAACGCATCTACCATTCAGTTATCTGATGGCTCTTTAAAATTTGCCAAACAAAAAATATATGCTCCTTTAACATATACCTTTTTACTAGAAGTTTTAAAGCAAATATTACCTGAAAGTCAAGTCACTACCATCATTGACTATATAAAACAAAAAAGAATAACAACCCCTTCTACGGTTATTAAACGTTCTTTAGAATAAATAATATACTATTATTATATACAAATGAACACATTATGGTATAGATGTGATCTGGTACAAAAATATAGGGATATGAAACATAATACTTTAAAATCACAAAACAATCCTATATGTATAGATCAAAGTCATTTAACTCACGGAACCTATAGAATTACCACACCTGGTTTTTACATGCTTAAAGAAGACATTGTATTTCACCCTAATCCTGAAAATGACTTTAAACCTACTGAACAACAGTTTGAAGATGGTATTTATTCTAGACAAGCAAATCGTTTAGGATTTTTTGCGGCTATTACTATAGAATGTCCTAATGTTATACTAGATTTAAATGGATACACTCTATCTCAATCCCTATTACACAATTCAAAACAACGATTTTTTGCATTAATCGAATTAGCAAATACTCCATTTATTCCAAATGCCGGTCCAGCAAATTTTGGTAAAGATATTCTAACTGCTTCCAATACTATTATAAAAAATGGTACATTAGGATTATCCAGTCATCATGGTATACACGGAAATAATAATAAAGATATTCTTATACACGACGTGGTATTTAAAGACTTTGAGGTAGCAGCAATATCCTTAAATGCACCTAAGTACCTTTATATCAATGACTGCCATGTAAAAGGTAATAATACACGCATTATGTCAAATGCCATGTTGTCTCAAAGTATATTTGACTTGCCATTTTTAAATACTGTTAGAGAAAACAATCCAGATGCCTTTTTACAGACTAAACACGGAAAAATATCGATACACGAGATTTACAATAAAGTGCAACAAGAAATAGATTTATTTTTTAATGCATTAGCGTCTAATAGTTCACCGCCTTATCAAGGTGTTTTTGGTAATCCATCTGGATTATTAGACGGTAACTGTTACGGTATTGTATTAAACTCGCGAGGTCCTGTAATAGGTAGTTTTAAAGACTTTTCTCCTACCAATGATACGAATTGTTCCGTAGTGATAGAGAACACCCTTATTGAAAATATAACTTCAAGTGGATTAGAAATAGCTGGTTATGGATCAAGTGAGAACACAACCAACGGTAGTTATGGTAAAGATCAACTTGTGGGTCCATTAGGAGATATTATACAATTTCACGAGGCATTGGATGAGGAAGGATTTTATGCAGGTCATCTCGTAACAGACATGCAACTAATCATTAACAAATATAGTAAAACTAAAAAAGAAAAGGGTAGTAGTAATGTCCCTCTAAAAATGATACAAGAATTAGAATTGGGTAAACAACCTATGCACGAAATATTAAAAGATCAAGGTTATTATATTATACCCAACAGAGATTCCATGGGTCATCATATGAAAGGCAATGCGGGACTATTTATATCGCAAGGATTTCGTATTATGTTAAAAGATATCACCATCAAAGATATTCATAATAATGGATTAGGTAGTTCACCGTCTTGCGAAACGTCTGGTGTATTATTATCAGGGACCAATCACATTTCCATGATAAATACAACTATTCAGAATATTGTTTCTAAAAAAGGGGAAGCAGAATTGGTTCGCTATAAAGGGAAAAATAATAATATTATTATAGATAAATGAATCATTTATCAAAACCTTCTGGTTTACACCTAACACACTATGATATAAAATCTAATCATAACATGGTAGAAGGCGGATTATACAATGAAAGTTTATATAGTAATTTACTTAAACAGCAATTACAATCAAGTGTAAAACGGTGCTCTAGAAAGAAAAAAACCGTTTCTGTAAATAAAACAAAAAAAGCAAAATAATATTCTAATTATCATTATATGCAGATTGATTATACTCTTTTAAATGAATGTATCATTTGTTTAGATTCAAATGATACACGCAACCCTATTATTGATTTAAACACGGTAAATAAACCGTGTGATTGTAGTTCACCGATCCATTATAAATGTCTAAAAAAATGGTATCGTTATAAAGCTATTTGTCCTATATGCCGAAAATCGAATCGGAGGCAGAGACATACGAACCGTCGTGTACTTTCGCAAGACATAGAATCGCAAGACATAGAATCGCAAGACATAGAATCGCAAGATACAGAAGAGCGTGACTATACGCTTGTATGTTGTAGTCCGTGTTCGTATATCTTATGTTTTTTTATTATCTTTATTTTTATGCTAATGCATAAACAAAGGTTTAGACCTCCGAACATTTAGATCTATTACCTCCTCTACTATTAATGAATTCCCTTTGTTCTGGTGTTACGCAATATACACCTCCATATCCACTTATTTGACTTGCGCATGTGGGACTAGTTTTAGTAGTCGCAAACATGGCTAAATTATCCATAGCACCTGTCTTGGAACCCTCTATTACACTATACGTATTACTATTTCCACCTAAACTATTCATATCTTTATCATTTACTTGCTTTACCCAACTATACATATTACCTCCGTCATTATTATAATTTTGAGGAGTACTTAATCCTTCCATACCTTCATATCGCTTATCCATAGGTCTAATACATCCGCATAGCATATATCCACCGGCTATAAATCCAAATAATAAACATATTATAATGATCTCAATACGACATTTTGAACCAAAAATACTAATCTCATTCATATTATATAATGTTTATAGATAAAATTATTCTAAATGATAGATAATATACTTTGTCTATCTTCTTTGAAAAATAATCCCATATTTACTGAATAATCGCCTATAAATACATCGTTTACATAAAAACCACCTTTATCCGTAATTAAATGATATAATGGGTTATCTGTACTACTATGTTTTTCTATACTATCCATTATATTATAACTACACCCTAGATGTTTGTCTAGTATTTGCACATTTGTCCCCCCTGTTATACGTTGACCTTTTACTTCCACCGTACGTATTTTCATATCCTTCGGAAAAATAACTACAGTACCACACACTTTACTATTTGGAAAAACTACATCATCTATCTCTACACTAGATAAAGGTTTATAACTACTATCTTGCATTCGAATAGGAGTATCTATCAATCCCCCATTCATACAAGCGTGAATATCATAGGTAGAGGGGTAAGAGACTTGATATCTATTGTAAATCCAACGTTTTAAATAGTCGCAATCTTCTATGGTTACATCATCATAGTCACAAAATACAACATCATTTATGTGTATTTGCTTTGATGCAGTTGTTATACACCATATGTCTTTTTGTGGATAATGTGATATCTTACTACTATTAATACTGCTTTTTACCGGTATACATAGTTTATTTTCATATACATAATGATTACCCGAAACTATAATACCCTTATACGTATACATGTCTATAGGTGTACTACTAAACTTCAAGACACTCGTGACAACACCGTCGTGTAATAGTTGTTCTCCTATAGTTAAATTCTCTATCGATTTTATAGAACCATCTGCCAAGACTAGTTTAGTTTCTTTATCGAAACATGCTGCTGGATTAACGTTATTAAGTAAACTCTGACCAAAATACGCAAACCCAGATACTAAATGGGCGACTACGGTATTAATTATCGTAAATCGGTTAATCGCCTGAGACATTTGATTAAATATCTTAGAGTGTGTGTCTATGGTATTAGATAAATTATCAGTTATATCACCCAATAAACCTGAAATGGAATCTGTAAAACTTCCTAGAGACGTTATAATCGCTTTTAAGGAATCTGCTATACCTAGAAGAACTGAAATTATATCATTTATTATCGTTGTAAATGGACTTACTAAAAAATTACCTAAACCCCCCAATGATTTCTTTGCACATAAGTCTGCATTATCTTCTACATACTGTAAATCGTTCCCGTCCGCAGGTGGATTGATTACACTGGCAAAAGGCATATACAATGGATTGCAGTTAATGGGATTGGTTTCATCATTCCATTTTTTTTTTAATCCTTTTAAATGATTTATAACATATAAATATATATTTATACCAATTAACGTAATAGCTATACATAGAGCCATGACAACATCTCCGCCATATTGTTGTATATATCCCTTTTTATCATATATTTTATTTACCTTTTCTGCTAAGTTATCCGATGACATATAATACTTAGAGGGAAATTAAAATCATTTATAAAACCATTCATCTTCCCAATCCCAAAATATTTCATTATCTATTACTATTTTATGATCACTTGTAATTAAACATATTACTATGTCTGTAGATTTATCCGTTAACATGGATTTATGATACTCTTTTACTTTTACATACTTTCCTTTATCTTTATCTAATACTAAATGTTCGCCTGTTACAAAAATCGCTCGTGTTTTACCTTCTATTTTATAAAACTTTTCTTTTATGTTTCCTTTACTATCTACATTTGTTAACTTCACAATACCTTCTACTCTACTACCATTTACTAACTCGTCGCCCAACTCTATATCCTGAATGGATTTCTCCGTATTATCTTTTAAGGTAAGCAGCGTTTCTGGATGAAAACATACCGCATTGTCTAATGATTCTGCGGTTAATGCTACTCCTTGTGCTGTATACTGTAATACCGATGCTATAGCTGAGGTTCTGGAAATAGCGTCTATTAAATTATCCGTAATACCTGAAAATATACCAGTGATTCCTCCTATGGAATCAAATAAACCACCAAACGTTCCTGAACTTGTATCTGTTATACCAACCACATATCCTTGCAGATCTGATATGGTACTTACGATGGTACTTATCAATACATTCACTACACCTATGCTATCAGTTATAGGTTCTAAAGCAGCTTTCATAATACCCCCAGAAGAGTTCGTCATGCAATACTTCATATTGTCTTCCGGTTCAATCCCGGCTATGCTTTTAGAAAAGGGCATGTAGGCTGGATTACACCTATAGACTCCCCAATTCTTACGTATAGCACTTGTTTGTAGAATGGCAATACTAAATGCATACATTAGTAAAAAAACCATAATGATTAATACAGCACCCAATACATCTCTTGTTCTCATATTATATTATCCATTGATTATTATTTTACTTATACTACTATTTAACTTAATAATAATATAACATCACCTAAATCCGAATTGTCATAAATATTATTGTCGTTTAACTTAGGTATTCCTTGCTGTTTTAACACTATTTTATTATTACATATGCTAGTTTGTTCTATTTTCTTTTTTCCTATTACTGGTATAGCATAAGTATTATCATTATATTGATCTCTAGTTAATGTTATATGCACATTATTCATTCTGTCTATGATTACATTTTTATCACTACATTTACACGATACTTGCAAGACATAATCTTGCATGGGATACTCCACTGTTTCGTGCCAAAGTGGTACATACACCGTATTTTTCTCGTGTGTCAATACATAAATTTTTTGTTCCCACATATCTTTAAAAGAACATTGTAGTTCTATCGAAATGGTTTTATTACGTATCATTTCTTCTATCTGCTTTATTATAGTATCTGGTATATGCAATACTTCTTTTTGTTTATATAACACCTTATATATAAGTAATAAGCGACGCCTTGAACACTTTTCTAATATCGTTTCTATTTTTGTATTTAAATTACGACATAGTAGATCTACTATTACATCTGAATCTTTTATATAATAACTAAGATACTGAGCTAATAAAGTACGATAATTCATTTTTTGTGGTTTTATTTGTTTTTCTTTACATATAACCTGATACGCTTCTTGTAACTCTTGGAAATGTTCTTTGGCATTAGAAGATTTATTTTTATCAGGGTGATATTTTAGTGCTAAAAGGTGATATTTATGTTTTATTTGTTTATCTGTTAATGTATGTATGTCTTTTTTATGGATACGCAAACATTTACATGCTTTTTTTAACTCCATGAATATCGTCTACTATATAATAAATAATCTTCTCTAAATGATAAATAGGTCTATAATTATTATTGTATAATTGGAAAAACTCATTTATATATATAATACAATTAATATCAATAACTATATTTAATGTTATATATTTTCTTATTAATTTCCATAGTAATAAAGAAACATCTATATCATAGATTAAAAAATCATATAAATAATCCCTCACCACTTTATAACTAATATCTGGATATTGGTCTAAATAATCATATAATGTATCACATAATTTATTATGATAAGGTACCAAAGGAAATCCTGATTTGTAGGCTTTTAAATTTTCAAGACCTATTTTTGTTGTGGTTTTATTTCCTATTTTTTTTATACATTGTGTAGAACTCAATTTAGGTGTGGATATTATATTAAAATACTTATAGATATTGTTAGGTATAAATGATATATGATCCGTAATCAAGATAAATTTAACTTGATAATCTCTAGCATCTTGAATATAACTATAAAATACCTTTAATAAATCTGGATTAATTTTATGGAAATTTTTACACATAATTACTTGGTAATACTTGTATTGTTGAATGATATGTATAATATGACTATAAATCTCGTGCCATATTTGCTTTGCGTTACACCCTAATTGTTCCATGTCGATTTCATAATGAATATCGCTAATACGAATATAATAAATGGCGTCTTTACCTACATTTATAGTAATTTTTTTATCATATTTTAAACAAGAATTACTAAAAGTGGATAAATAATACAATACACTAGAATATTTACCTGAACCAGATATGCCGTATACAATGAGGTCTTTTAACTCCTTGAAAGGAATCAATGGATTGGATCTTAATTTAGATTTTTTATATAGTTCAACATACTCGTGTAAATCTCCATCATGAAACTTCATATACTATACCCTATTAATCCTTGTTTAAACTATTACTTAAACATATTCCTTTGATTTTATTTAATTAATGTATTATACCATAACTATTCCTATTAACGAATTCCATATAGAAAATGTTATTTTAAAAGATCAAACCATTAATAAAATTATTCCAAATAGTACTTTTTGCAAAGTAATGTATTCTACGGGTGATTGTCATATTACCGGTATACCATTACAGATTCAATTGCCGGAATTTAATAATGGTATTAAATATAAATATATTATCCATAAAGAAAAATCAAAGTCTATTCTTACACAAATTCAACGCATAGAAGAGGGTGTCTTACAACGTTATAGTAAAAATATAACAAACAAAAAACCTATTTTTAAATTAACCTCTCAATTAGAGCGTGGTGCCATTAAAATAAATAGTGATAGTTCTAAAAGTAATTTATTTACCATTAAAATTATAGGTATATGGGAAACAAATGACGAATATGGTATTACTTATAGAATTACTAACCATCTGTAACAAACAACTCGCTATTTATATATAGTACTATCACCAACATAAAATTGACTATAGTTAAAATAGCATTTAATGAAGCTTGTTGTGTTGAATATAATTTTTTCATTTTTTGAAATATCTCATTATTACTACCTTTAGCTATATCACTTACATCTTTTGCATCTTTCGACGTTCTAATTACTTCTACTATAATCATTAACAGTTGTGCAACAACGATCCACATATAAGCAGTACTAGCAGTGTAAAAGGTTTTCGGCATTTTATTGTTAACAATTTGATCATAATAATTAATATATATATCAAACACCCACCCGGTTAATACAATCATTACAAGCAACGTACGAAAATGAAAGAGTCTTTTCATAATTCCTAGTATACCAGGACCACTATTAGACATCGCACTGGTAGATAATCTAAACTGGACTAATAATATACCTAACATACAAGCAAAAAGAATGCACATGGATAAGAAATAAGCACTATTAGATATTACATTGACCAGCAATGCTAAAATGGCTATTCCTGCTAATACTTGTATAAAATATATTGTATCATTGGATTCATTTTGCGCCATATATATATAAAATATAATCTATTTTTATAATAATGAGTTATTTTAGTAGAAATACACAACAACCTTTAATTAAAAACGAAAGAGAGTATCAAGTACAAGAACATGTTATTTGTATCCAATCTGAAGATAGAGATACGCTTAAATGGCCAAGCAGTTCACAATTCGAATTTGAATTACCCATTGAATACAAAAATGTCAGCGGAATACGTATCCTAGATATACAAATACCTACTACATTCTATACCTTTACTCACCGACGCCAAAATACCAAATTGCTCGTTGTATACAGCGGCACTACCTATACCGTCACTATAGAGGAAGGTACTTATACTCCTGAAGAACTATGCACTGAACTCACTGTTAAAATAAATGCTCAACTTAACACGGTTGGTGTAAGCGTAATAGTTAAACACAATGCCATTAATAAAAAAATATATTTGTTCTCTGATAAAGAAATTAGTCTCGACTTTACTGTAGATCCATATTGTAATGTAGATACGGTTGATGTAAGCAATTGCCCCGTTTGTCCTATACCTCCTTCACATTTCGCGAGAAGCAATCGCGCTAAAAACTATCTTACGTCAAGCACCGTATACGCTGCTAATTCATGCAACACTAATACCTGTGTGGATACTACAGGTGAAAACAGTTACAACCTAATATACTCGGACGCATATGTTATTAACCATGGTCCTACTGCATATGATAAACAAAGCGAATGGGGATTAGGTAGTTATATGGGATTCAATAAACAGTACTATGAAAGTGAAACTGCCGTAGATTCTGAATTTGCGTGGATTAATGAAGGCAGTTTAGATAGTATATTACCTGATGATACTACACCTGGTTACGTAATTAAAGGTCCTACTACTATAAATATATGTGATTTTGATAATATTTATATGGAATTGGATAAATACAACTGTTTAGATGAACTAGAACCATACTGTTATAATACTAATGCAGCAAATCAAATTAAATATGCTTGCTATAAAGGTAAGAAAATTCCTATTTGTTGCAACAATCAACTGCCTAATAAAACCTATAACGGCAAACATAATTCGGCTATCGCTGTTATACCTGTTGGGGGTAATACATCCTATCAACCTGGTGATAGTATGATTAGTGGAACCTATGACAGCATGCCTCCTATACCTAGAATTAAAAAATTCAAGGTAAAGTTTCGTTGGCATGACGGTGATCTTGTAGATTTTAACAATTGTAATGTAAATTTTATAATTCAAGTCATGGAATTAGTCAATGAAATCAATAAACCCCCTAGCATTACAAACTTAAGTTCCATTGTATTTTAACTACTTTTTAGTTATACCTCCTAACTTATCATATATATCTGGAAATCGACCTTCAGCGTGATATTTTTTTCGTACATAACTATACCAATCCTTTTTTAATACCATATCTTCAAATTGCTCTCGTGACAACGTGGTTACCGCATATTGACCCATGTACCCTTCTTTGTTATAGGTCATTTTTTCCAACTGCTCTAACAACTTATCTTTATCTCGTACTTTATGAGAACAACCATATATTCCTATATCCACATAAAAATCTTCTAAGGACGTCGATTGCAATAACCCTAAAAACGAGGTTTTTAATTGTACGGCACTTATAATCTTGGTTATCTTATCACTCATCGCTATATCTTTCGATAACTCTTCTATCAATGAGTCGACTTGGTCTGTATAAAAAAACTCTTTATATTGTTTAATATACTTTATTATCTCCTCACAATTCATGGTTTCTGATAGTTCTAGCAATATCTCTAAAATCTTACGGTGTTTTTTATTTGTTATCAACATGGTCAATCCTTCCTTTTCTTTTAGTGACAATGATTTCAATAACTTATACATTATGGTTTTTTGTCTTAGCGTGGCATCCACATTACGACAAACACACAACCAAATTGGATATATGGCGTACTCGGCTTCGGCAAATTCTAATATAGACTGCGTTTTCGATAAAGGTACTACCGAATCTTGTATTTCAATCTGCCTACATTTCAGTATTCCATTCATAATGGGTTGCAACACTATGTTTTTATCCGAGGCGTGATTTACAAATGGATTTACGCCTCTACATAGTTTGTTATCCCCCATAATATGCTTTAGCAACCAAAAAGAACCTCGGTCATGACGAAAGTAATAATCCAATAGATTCATGGTACAAACGTCTTTACCTTCGTCTACATTTTGTTCTATCGATTGGTAAAAATATGGATCATACCACGTAACCGGATGTATAACCGGATAGACTAAGGTATCCGTAAATACACCTTTTATAATAACGGTTTTCGTTTTATGGTAAATGATTCCTTCTATAAAATCATATCCCGAAGTATCTTTAAGAATGGTTTCCAAGACTTGCTGTACCTTTGCATAGTGTTTTATAGTTATACACTGTAATGTTACATTTGGTTTTACTTTTATTATAGTCATGACTACATCTACTATTGTCCCCAATGTTCCATACGATAAAGGTAAGGCGGAAAATAATATTGGATCCGTTTCCTCGGTTACCTTTCTTATCTCTCCATTTCCTAATACAACCGTATACTCCTTACATTGTAAAGGAAACAACCCATAATGCACCGACGAAGATTCTAACCCCGCTCCGGCTATCAAACCACCTACGGTTAAACTTTTAAATTCCGGCACTACAGGTAACGCATAACCCAATGGATACAAATAATTCATTAGTTTACCCATGGTTATCATGGCACCTACACGAACCGTTTTTGCTTTTGTATTTAAATGTATAATATCATCAAACGGATTTGTAATACGCACACAAGCGGCTTTATACGTTGTGGTACTTCGTAGGGTCATTGCTTCATCATTGCTGCGACTTAATACAATTTCTCCTTTGACCGTTTTATACTGTTCGGCAAATGCCTCCAACTTGTGTTGATGCCCTTTATACAAGATAGTCGTATCAACATAACTTTTTTTATCAAAGATCGTCATAAATCGTTGCCGTTTGTGTAAAAAAAATAGGAAAATATGTAATACACATACGTAAAAATGAAATACCGTTACCATATCTTCATCATACATTTATGTTACACCTTATTATTAATTACTAGTTGTAACTTATTGATTGTAATACTCTACTACCTTTTTCAGGGAACATTTTTCGTAATCCTCCTTAAACCCTTTTAACGACTTAAAACTAGGCTTACCCATAGTGGGTGTTTTATAATATATGTAAGCACCATACCTTCCGGTCCTTATCGACATATCCTTTGTAATCTCACGAACAATAGCCTTATTTATCGAAAGAACTGAATTTACAACCATATCATAAGTAATGTCACATTCTGCTACATCCCCCAATGTTTTTAAAGATCTTTTTTGTTCTCCCCACTCTACATACAACCCAAACTTGCCCTTTTTTACATACAACGGTGATCCTTGATACTCGCCCAACTCACGACCCTTTGTATCTTTTACTTCTACTATGTCTTCCAACGATAAACTGCCTGCTTTTAATGCCTCCATGTCCAAATCCTTTTTTACCGCCTTAAACGATATATCCTTTTTATCTCCTGTTGGACTATACTTGAGCACCGGTCCATACTTTCCTATAATATACGTATGATACTCGTCTATTGCTATACTCACCTTATCACTTACCAACTCTCTTGAGGCGTGTTGAATGTCCTGATAACACTCTCTACATAATTCATGCCAAATCTCTTCTGCTTTGGCTATTTTATCCAACCGATCTTCCATTTGTTTTGTGTATCCATACTCAAATAAATCGGGGAAGTGCTTTATCAAAAACTCTACCACCAAATATCCCGTCGGCTGTACCACTAGTTTGCCTTTTTCATTACCAAATTCACGCTGGGATATGGTTTCTTCTATGGCATCGTCTTCTAATACATAATCCGTGCACGAAATAGCTTTTCCTTTTACGTTTTCCTTTTTTACATACCCTCGCTCTTGTATCTTATCCAACAAGGATGAAAAGGTAGAGGGACGACCTATTCCCTTTTGCTCCAAAAGGGAAATCAACTTTGCTTCCGTGTAATGCGATTTCAACTCTTTCATGGTGACCTTGCTTTCTATTTTTTTATATTCTATGGTATTGTTATTTTTTAAAGACAGTAAATGAGGATAAATAGGATTGTCTTCTTCATATCCGCCTACTGCCTTCCATCCTGGAAATACGACCTTTTCCGTACTATAACGATATTGATGTGATTCGTAACTTGTAATGGTCGCCGTGAGGGATAGATATTGAGCGGTTGCCATGCACGCTTCCATGGTTGTCCGCCAGATAAGTTGATACATTTTCTTTTCCCGCGGTTCCATGGTATCATGCACTTTTTCGCGTGTAATATCCGTAGGACGAATGGCTTCGTGGGCTTCTTGAGCGGTTGACTCTTTTTCTTCTTCCTTTTTTGATTTTTTCGATTTTTTCGATTTTTTAACTGGTTCCTGCGCTCGTTCACTTAACTCCATCAAATTTTCACGAACATAGTTCTCGCCATATTTCTCTTTGATACACGGTTCCACCGTCTCCAAAAACTCTTTACTCAACGTTTTACTATCTGTCCTCATATACGTAATATAACCTCCTTCATACAACTTCTGACATATCCTCATGGTATCCTTTGGCGTTATATGCAACACTGAACTCGCCGTCTGCTGCAACATGCTTGTTGTAAATGGAGTAGGGGGCTGTTTTTTTGTTTCCCTTGGTTTCTGACAACTATACACGTGGTCTAGATTAACCGACTCTTCTAGAAAGGTTTCCATGGGTCCTTCTGAATCATAATGATGGTTTAATTGAAACGGTAGATTTAAACTCGTAAAATAACCAGTGGTGTTATACACCTTTTTACCCGGCGATTGATCAATGTCTTTTTGATTATCATACACTAAACGCAATGCCGGGGTCTGACACCTCCCTGCCGACAATCCTTCTTTTGTATGACGGGATATGTGTTCCCACAAGATGGGACTAATGGTATATCCTACCACAAAATCTAAAATTTGACGGGCTTGTTGCGCATATATCGTATTCATATTGATTCGGGTTGGGTTTTGCACCGCCTGCGTAATCGCCGGCTTTGTTATTTCATGAAACAAGATACGTTTCGTGGTTTCTACCGACAACCCGCACACCATGCAAATGTGCCACGCGATGGCTTCGCCTTCCCTATCATCGTCCGTCGCCAATATCACTTCTGTGGCACGACCACACTCCGATATAAGACGTTGGATTTGTTGTTGTTTTTCCGGCAAATGCACATACACCGGCCTAAATTGATGTTCAACATCTATACATCGTAACCCACGAGAGTTATCTAAACCTTGAATATGACCATAACTCGCAATACAACGATAGCCATCGCCTAGATAACTCTCTATTTTTTTACATTTAGCCGGAGATTCTACTATAACAAGGGTCTTACCCATTTGATACTTCTATTACGCACAGTCTTTTTATTTCAATTTATAATATTATATGTGACTGCAACTCTGGATGTTGTTTAACATTACAATCTGACATTTTAAATTACAATACTTACAAAAATTATCTATAAGATTAAACATAATAGGATGATCTCTATACCGTATATACTCAATGAAAAAAGGTCGAGATAAATACTTTGCATATTCTCTGGATACTTTGCTTAATGCAAATATCGATTCATTTAAAGAAAATTCGGATACATAATATACAATATCTTCCGGCATTTTATCCATGACTCTCCTTTTTATACATACAATATAGTATTTTCTCGCCAATCGATTGTTTAGAATGTATTTTAAACCCCAATGATGTTATTTCGGGAAAAAACACATCACAGTCATAGCATTCGTCAATCTCTGTGGCGTGTATTTCATCTACAATATCCATCTCCAAGGCCATTTTATAGATTTCAGCACCACCGATGATCCATAGGTCTTGGTAGTTGTTTTGGCGAGAAAATTCAAGAACAGATTGTAAGGATTTAAAGGTTTTTGCATTTGTTGTATCCATGCTGACATGGTTTGATACAATAGCATTAAACCGCTTAGGAAGCGGTTTTTTCGGTAAACTATCCCAGGTTTTCCTTCCCATCACAACCATATTACTATTATTACCTTTAGTTAAGGTTGAAAAATGTTTTAGATCCTGGGGAATATGCCAAGGCAGAGTGTTGTTTTTCCCTATACCATTACCTTTACAATAAGCTACAATTACTTTAATGCCCATTATTGTATAAATATTATATGAATACTTTATATATATACTACAATGGATAATGATATCTATGTTATTAATTTAATGCAAGAAAATGTTGTTTTTACCACCTATGCATTTGTAGGTGATACTAGTATTTCTAGAGAGGAATTTCAACAAAAACGTGATACACATTTAAGTTATCTAAAACAACATTTAACCGTCACCGAGGACATATGGCAAAAACACAGCAGCGAGAACTTTGAAAATGTAATCATGATTCAAGAGTATATTTTACCAGAAGATACTATTTATGCCATTAAACTAAAACTATTTCACGCCATGCAAAGCAAAGCAACCACGGAAATTGGTGTAGAAGATCTTTATCTATATTGCGAGAGACTACAAAGCTTAAACGTAAAACACGTCTATCAACTATTAACAAACAATAAACGCGAAGTATTGACAAAAGAAATGGTAAGAGACTATGTTTTAAATTATACGTGTGTAAATGCATTTGAAAGCGACAAAGACGGATTTACGTTTGACGAATTTATAAATGAACCCTTGGTGAATAGTACTTGTGGGTTTACTACACCACTAGGATATAATCACTTACAGTCTTATTTTACGGCTAATCCTAACAAAATCACTAGTTATGATATAAACAGATGGATCAAAAAAGACATTGTATATCAACCAAAACAATTATTATTAGAAGTAGGACAAATAAAAAGCAATACGCTTTACGTTTGTATAGCCGAAACCTTGATAGGACTCCATAAAGAAAAAGGCTTAGAAGAGATGTATACCTTTAAGTTATTTTATCCCGAGTTATATCGCCGACAAATCACTACACAAGACACTATGTTACAGTCTAAAATAGATCGATATGAAAAAACGAAAACTCAATATGCGCAGATAAAACCTCAATTCTCTAGTTTAACGGCTATTCACGACATTTATAAAAAACATAAAGACCATGTACCTTATAGTAGAGAGGGTATTAAAGATTTAAAGGTTATCTACCATCCCCCGCTGTCGTTTGATATACCAATTCATTTAATCTTTAAAATAATCCATAGTTCTAACTCCATGCCCATGGTTAAATTTAATCCTGGGAAAAAACAAGAAAATCTATACCGACTGTTTACAGACGAACGTATCACCGAAAATGGAAGACAATTACCCATCTTACCTAGATCTAAATTATTACAGTTAATTAAACTAAATACAAGCAAACAATCCGTAGTGTGTTATTGTATGAATAAGGACTATTTACTTACCTTTGAATTTAATTCTCTAGGAGACATAATTATTCACTACACAACTGAACTAACCACTCAAAAACAATCTATACTTAAACCTATAGAGTTTATTGAAGAACAAATAAATGAACATTTAACACCTATTCTAACCACGATTAATAGCGTGATTACACAAAGCGGTATACAGTATACTATATTTGATTCGGTGATATATAACCCCTATATAGAAGTATTAAACGGAGTCTATGAATATCAAATTGAAATACAAGATAATATGGATTTAACTCCTTATATAAACTGTTTGTCCTCCTTCTTAATTGTTGAATCACCTACATTAAACAAAGGTATTGATCTTACCTTTAAACGTGTTCCACATTACAATGAGCATAATGATAAAGACCGATTGATTTTGAATTTGGTACATCAAAAAAAATCGTTGCGTGAAATTAAACACTTGTTAACTAAAAATTTTAAATTAAGTATAGAACAAAGTGAAACGGCCATTAATACGTGCCTTCAAAACGCGCAAACAGAGATAAGTGTATTTGGTAAACAAAAAACCACCCTAAAAGATCATCCTGGTATAGATATAAGCATAGAACGGCAAAATTTAAGTTATCAAACGAGTATTGTGGTTAAAGACATATCGCACATTGATTATTTCTTTATTATTCACAAATATATTAATAGTTTATTTTATTTAACACACTACCCCACACCTCAAAATGAACTATTGTGTCCACCAGAATTGACATCTACGGTAAATATTATTCCTCCTACCTCTCAACAATCTCGCATTCTAACCAACCAAACTACCAATATTAATGATCTTTTATATGATGATGACGATGAAGAAGACGAAGATGATGCACTTGGAACCATAGATGAATTTGAGGACGAGGATGACGAGGATGATATGGAGGAGGATGGTTATTTTTTATTTAGTTATGGATCTAACCATACACAACAATTAGAAGAACGGCTTAATCGCTCACCCATTCAATGCTATAAAGGTTTTATCGACAATTATGAAAGAATTTTTGGGGGAAACTCACAAACTTGGAATGGTGCCGTTGCTTCTATTATTGAAACGCAAGGTGAAATCTGTAAAGGTGCCTATTGCAAGGTATCTCAAGAAGAACTAAACACTTTGGATGACATGGAAACAACGTATACACGTATAGAATTGCCGGTTACCACCGAAAATGATACCATACTAAATGCTTGGACATACATTAAAGAGGATACTGAATGGAACGACCATCCATCGAAAGCCTATTTAGAGGCGTGCTATAAAACCATCCAACCTTTTTGGGACGATACAACCATAGTCGTAAAAGATGAACAGACTACTGTTAAGGGTATATATAACGCAACTGAAAATTCCTATTCGGAACAAGATAGCAATGCTTCTTCCCTAGAGATTACTGGAGATCAACTACAAATAGAAGAGTCTAGTGATTCAGAACCTCAAGAAAGCACTAAGGAAACATCTCCTTTGGAAGTGGGCGACCAGGTAAACATTGAGAGCTCTAGTCCTTCCCCCACACAAGTAGAGCCGGGATCGGATGCCGTCATGGGTGAGGACCAGGTAAACATTGAGAGCTCTAGTCCTTCCCCCGCAGAAGAAGAGTCGGGATCGGATGCCGTCATGGGTGAGGACCAGGTAAACATTGAGAGTTCAAGTGAATCACAATCTGATGACTCGGATGCCAAAGGTTCAGATACCGAGGGTTCAGATACCGAGGGTTCAGATACCGAGGG
>CESB01148617.1_pt1 | contig 17808 bp, 22 predicted proteins | sample 531071 | NCBI WGS metagenome assembly CESB01 (sample SAMEA2621259, study PRJEB7988) | marine metagenome | biome: marine biome (ENVO:00000447); feature: surface water layer (ENVO:00002042); material: "saline water (ENVO:00002010), including plankton (ENVO:xxxxxxxx)" | depth 5 m | reverse complement strand
ATTACATCTATATTTTGTTTTTTTAATTCGTCTAATACTTCATCGGTCCATTTATAGTTTTCAATTTCATATTGTGAAACTATTGTTACTTTATAATTATTATTTAATAATTCATCTAATATAATTCTACATAGTTTTTGACACCCAGATGAGGAAGGAATAAAACAAAAATGGAAAAATAGTAAACATTTTTTTTGTTCTACATTTTTTTTTGGATTTAACAAATTAGAGTTTTGTTTAAAATAAAAATTATTATTACTTGTCGTTTGTTTACAATTATCTTTTAAATTTAATAATAAATTATCATCATATGATAATTTTAAAATATTATTTATATATTCCTCTTCTGTATCAAATATTAATCCATTAACATAATGTTCTAAAGATGTCCATTTAGCCTGATATGAATATCCTATTATTGGTACATTATTTGCAATTGATTCTTCTATCTTAATTTTTAGTCCTGTTCCTAATAATGTAATACATATAGCAAATCTAGTATTTTCATATACTTCTGATATATTATTATATACACCCCCATTAATTAATTGTTGATTGAAATGTTCTTTAAATTCAGGACACCAAGTTATACTTCCGTATAAATATATTTTTATACTAGTTGGAATATTAGGAAGTATATTAGAGATAAAATATCTTAAACCAGTAATATTGAACGGATTTGATGAAGCAACAATAACTATTTTCTCACCAACTGGTCTATTATTAAATTTTAGAGTAAATGGTATATATATTGATGGTTTTTGCATTTTTTTTAAATAGAATTCCTGATCAAAAAAAGTTATTGTTGATGTAGCGTCAAATAATTCAACTAAATCATATTTTGTATCTATTTTATTTTCAAGTAATTCAACACCTTTATTATCTAAAAAAATATTTAAATCTTTGAAATTACTTAATTTTGTACAATCAAAATGAATTTGATGATTTTTAACAACATTATCGTTAAGAATTAATTTTATATCATTAATGTCATGATAATTACCAATATTAAAACAAGATTTTTGTGTAAATATATTGTGAATATTTGCTTCACATTTTTCTGGATTATAAGCAAAATATAAATAATTTTTTTTATTCTCTAAAAAACCTTTAACTTCACTTAAATTTTGTAATGTTGAATCTTCGATCAATACAGTTTCTATATTTTGTTTACTTAAATAATTAATATCATTTTCGTTCCATTTTATTAAACCATTTCTGAGTGAAACTATTGTAATTTTTTTTCCAAAAGATTGGAAAAGTTCTATAAATTGCAACATGGCTGTTTGACTTCCATGATGATTTACTTCTGATATTTGATATGGGAACCATATAATTACTTCATCATAATATGGTATTATATATTTAAAATTTAGGATACTTAATGAATCAACAGCAAATGTTTCATTAGATACATTCATATTTAATAACCATTTTAAAGCATCTAATTTTTTATTTTCATAAACTTCATAATTATTTATAACATCTATTATAGAATCCTCAATATCTTTATAATCTACATTATAATTTTTTTCTCCTTTAGTAGTTTTAATAGTTTTAACTAAATTAGTTGAAGTAATATTATGATGTGCTGGAATATCAGATAAAATACATATCTTTTTATTTAAAATAGCTTCTCTTACCGTTTTTGAGTATCCTTCACCTTTAGATGGAAATACATATATGTTTATTTTATTCCAAAAATTAATTAATTCTTCTTCACTATAATTTTTGGTTGATAATTCAAAAAATTCACTGGATTTTGATAGATTATAGTATTCTAATCTCATTTCTTCAGAATGAAAATATGAACAATGTAAAATAACTTTAATTTTATTTTTTATACATATTTCTATAACATTTTTAAAATTTTTTCTATCGGCAGGAGTACCCAATAAACCAATTGTTATATCGGACTTATCTTTTATTTTTATATTGTTAGTATTTATTATATTTTTATTAAAATATTCAAAAGGAGATATAAATATTTTATTCTGTATTTTTTCAGAAAAACAATCTTTCATAAATTTCATTGGTAAAAGACACACATCTATATTTTTATCAATTAACTCTTCCCAATCATCTTCTGCTTTTAAATCTTCAATAAATAAATATAAGCCATTTTTATTATTATTACATTTTGGTAAATAATTATGAAATTTAGAAATCTCTCCTGCTATCATGTTTAATCTATAATCACTTTTGTTTGGTATTTTATATCTTGAAAAAATATTTGAGACTTGATGTAATCCATCATATTTTATATTTTGATCATATTGGAAACCATTATTTCCATAATAGCCTATAATATTAATAATTTTTTCATTATCTAAACCTAAAATACTTTTATTTAAATTCAATAAATTTTCATCTTCATTTAAGTAATTATTTAACCAAACTCCCTTTGATTCTTTTACAATATATATATCACCGTGTTTTTTTACATCTTTACAGAAATTATAATGTTCTAACGCTCCATATTTTTTATATCCATTATAACTTTTCATTTCATCATCACATATTGTATTCCAAGTAGATTTATGAAGTGTATTTGACTCAATTAATACGCATCCACCAAATGCTGATTTTACTTTTAAATACTCTTTATCTCCAAATTCTTTTTCAATAATATCTCTAAAAGAATAGTCCCATAAATATTCTCCCCAGTTATAAGCAAAAGTATCATAATAATAATCAAAAAAAAATCTTCTTCCTTTATAAACTAAAATATTATCTAAATCATTTGTTTTATATTCAGGATAAGGTACACATGAAGTCGTATAACTACAAAACATTTTACCGTTAGATAATTTTTCTTTGGCTTTAATTAATGGTATAATTGATTTTTCATAATTTATGAGAACTTCTGTATCTAAAAGTAATGACCATTCTGATTTTTTAACCGGGCATAATTTTTTACATTTTTCTCTTGCTATCGCTGTTTTTTCACAACTATAACCTATTTTTGGATAATTATTTTTTTTATCATTCATTTTATCTTCTATATATTGACAGTTCTCCTTATTAAATAAATTATAATTAAAATCTTCTTCTTCTAATAATAATACTGCATTTAAATTTTCAAATAATATTTTTAAATTCTTTTTAGTATTATCAGATGAGTTATTTTCATATACAAACCATCTACAATTAAAGTGATTTTCTAATTCATTTATAATATCAGGTAAAAATTTTGTAAGATAATATTCGTTATTTTTTAAAATTATATATATATCTAATGTTTCCAAGTTCTCATTTTTATTTTCTTCTTCCTGATCATTCCGAACATCTTCGTTATCATCTTTATTTTCTTCTTGAGGAATAGCTTTTACTTCAATAGGTTTTACTTCTTGTGTATTACAAAAATCTTTAAATTTATTTAATAAATCCATATCTCCTTTAAAAATATCACGATTCTCTTTTAATCCATGATATCTTGCATGATTCCATGCTTTTTCATTATTATCTATATTTGCCTTTTGTAAATCTTCATATTTATTCACATACTCCCTCCAATCAAACCTATTTTTAAAAAATTGTTCATCCATTTATATTATTTGAAAATAATATAAATAATACTAAATTTATAATTTTATAACACGATTATAAATGCTTTCTTGTGATACAAAACAAGCATTATAGTTCTTTATTTGTCCATAGACTGCATGACTTTTAAGTTCTGTTATTTCCTTTTCTTCATAATCTAATGAAATACAATTATCACTGTTTAAATAATCTGCTTCACCAGAATAAATAGGTGAAATTATTTTATTTCCTAGTATCATATTGTCATATATAGTTATACCAAATCCCTCTCCTATATGTGTACTAATGTAGTAATCAAAACAAGTGTACAATTTATATAAATCTAATTGTGATAATTCTTCGTTAATACTATAAATATTATCAGAACTTTTAACCAAATTCTCTAACTCATTTATTAAATTTTTTTCTATATCATTTATACCATGGTCACTTCTAATTAATCTATATTTTAATATTAAAACTTTATTTGAATTTTGTAATTTTAAAAAAGCTTTTATCAAATTTAACGGATTTTTACGAACAATACTACTATTTAAATCAAAACAATATCCTATTTTAATTTTATCTTTTGTTTCTTCTATTATTTTTTTCATTTTTGTATTCTCAATAGTATGTTCAAATATTGACTCTATTTTGTATTCATGAATTCTTGATGTTATATTTATTTTTTCAATTGGAACAGATAAATGTTTCTCGAATACAGTCTTACAAAAATTACTTACTGTATATATTTTACAAAAATTATGTTGATATTCTTTAAAAATATCAGGCAAACTTTTAAATTCCCATACCCATAATATAGATGGTCTATATTTAAATCTTGTAAAATCTATTCTTCTTACTTCAAACGGTTGAACACAAAATAAATTATATTTGTTTTTATAAACATCATTGTTTAATTCATTTATATCAACTAAGTTTATTTTTTTAATGTTTTTCGATAATTCATTCCTTAATAAATACATGTTATCTGAAACTGAACATGTTATGTATTTTAAACCAATTATATTTAGTTCTTGTTCTTCAATATCAGTACTATTAATTGAATTATATTCATAATTAAACATATCTTCTAAAAAATTTTTGTTCATAATAATACAAAATATATATTTTTTTAATAAAAAATATATTTTTTTAATAAAAAATATATCCATACATCATAACATTATTTGTAAAATATATTATCTTTAATACTATAAATACACAAATGTATACAAATTATAGAATAAATTCTAAACATATTTACAATCAAAATAGAACATTGTATTCAATTCATGAAAATTATAATGATGAAGAACCAGAATGGTTTAGATATGTTTATACAGTCACTATTTTTGCGATGGTTGTACTTTTTATAGTTATTATATTATAATTATTTGATAAAAAAAATATATATTTATAATGCATAATGGATATAAAAGTTCATGTAGAAATTCCTCTAAACTCAAAAGTAAAATATGAAATTGAAGACAATAAACTTAATGTTGACCGTGTTTTATTTACTGCAATGCATTATCCAGGCAATTATGGATATATTCCAAACACATTAGCAGATGATGGAGACGCTATTGATGTTTTAATTATTAATGACGTTCCTTTCTATCCTAATTCATTTTGTAAATGCAAAGTTCTTGGTATGTTAATTACTGAAGATGAATCAGGTATTGATCAAAAAGTAATTGCTCTTCCTTCTTCCAAAATTGACAGACAATATGACGATATAAATGATATTAGTGATGTTAATGAAAATACTTTAAAAGTTATTAAAGATTTTTTTGAAAATTATAAAAATAACGACCCCGATAAATGGATTAAATGTGGTGATTATAAATCAAAAGAAGAAACAATCGAATTTATTAAAAAAAATAGCAATAGAGTAAATTATAATTAAAAATAAAATTAAAATATTAAATATTATTATATGTTTAACATTTTATTAACATTTTTATTATTCTCTCCTTTTTGTGCGTTCAATATTAGTAATATTAATGATTTTAGTAAATTATCTATTCTCGATAAAATTAAAAATTTCAGCAAAACCGCTACCTTATATACATTAAATTCAAACAAAAATATTGACATCGAACGTAATGAATTATATGATGATAGTACTAAATCAGATAATAATATTAAATTAGATGAACATCACAAACTAGATAATTCTTTATTTTTTGATAGTCCCGTTACTGAAGAATCTGCTATAGCTCTTGAACAACAACTTTTAAATTTAAATAAATTAAACTTACAATTAAAAAAACATCACAACATTGATAATGGACCCATAAATCTACATATTAGAAGTTTCGGGGGAAGCCTATTTCATACTTTATACCTTATCGACTTGATTAAAAACTTGGATACTCCTGTTTATACTTATATTGATGGATTCGCTGCTAGTGCTGCTACATTATTGAGTGTCGTCGGAAAAAAAAGATTTATGACCAAACATTCTATCATGCTTATTCATCAATTATCTTCCGGTTCTTCCGGTAAATATTCTGAACTAAAAGATGAAGAACAAAATATCGATATGTTAATGGACATGATTGTAGAAGTCTATTTAGAACATACTAAAATTGATAAAATGACCTTGAATAATTTATTAAAACATGATTGGTGGTTAGACTCAGCTAAATGTCTCAAACTTGGATTAGTCGATGAAATTATTTAATTTAAAGATTTTTCAAAATTTATCAAATCATACATACGTAAACTATTATCATTTATTAAATTATTTATTTTTGTTACATCATAATCATTATATCTGAAAAAATCACGATTTGAACCATTTATATCCCATGCCACTACATTTACCTTTCCTACATCATATGTTTCTTTTGTATAATTTTCTATCTTTCTCAATGTATAAGAACCAATACCTCTTCTTCTATAATTGGCATCTATTTCTAAATTCTTTATCGTAACAATTTTATCATTAATCAAAAAATTACATCTACCTATTTGTTTATTTTCAAAAGTTTTTATTGTTCCACTATATAATAATCTATTATTAGTATTTTTAAAAAAATTACATACAATTGTCATATCATATAACGTCATAAAAAATAATACCTAAATATATACTGTATATAGTATATAATATTTAAACATATTTAGAAATATTTATATTATATATTATATAATGCAAATATTTGTTAAAACACTCACGGGAAAAACTATTACTCTTGATGTTGAACCATCTGATGCTATTGATGACGTTAAAAGAAAAATTCAAGATGCAGAAGGAATCCCACCTGACCAACAACGTTTGATTTTTGCTGGTAAACAACTTGAAGATGGACGTACTATATCAGATTATAACATACAAAAAGAAAGCACACTTCATTTGGTTCTACGATTAAGAGGTGGTATTTAAATCAATATATTTACTTTTATTACAAAATTGAATTTAAATTTTATTTTATTTTTATTATAAAATGAAGACTGAACAAGAAAAGCTCATTGAAGAATATGTTAATTCTTTAAATGAACTAGATACAAAAGCTCTTGAAATATCAAAACAACATTTACAATCATCTTTCGATATAACAAAAAGTGTGGGTTATATTAAATGGATAAAAAGTAAAAAAATAAATGCATAATATATTATGGATACAAGAACTCTATTATACTTAACTATTAAAATATCATTGGTTGTACAAATATTAACAGGTTTCATAGATGTATACGCATTAACATTTAATTATAGAGGTGATTTATTATTAATTAAGGGATTAATTGTAATTGAACTTATTGTTCAATTTATAGAAATTATTTTTTACTCGTGGTTTTATAATGGATTTAATGAAATAAAAAATGCAACTCCTAAAAGATATTATGATTGGGTTATTACAACACCTAGTATGTTATTCATTTTAATAGTATATTTAGATTATCTGAGAAATAATTCAAAGGTCCCTGAATTAAATGGAGATGAAAATTCTACTTATGACTATATAATGTTTAGTTATGAAAAAAATAAACACAACTTTTGGATTATTCTTATTTTAAATTTCTTTATGTTAGTCTTTGGATATCTCGGTGAAATAAATATAATAAGTAAATTATCTGCCTTTATGTTTGGATTCTTATTTTTTGCTCTTTATTTTTATTACATATATGAAAAATATGCTAAATATACAAATTTCGGAATACTTATGATAACTTTGTTTGCATCTATATGGGCCTTATATGGTTTTGCATCATTATTATCATATAATTGGAAAAATATTAGTTATAATTTATTAGATATTGTATCCAAAAATTTCTTTGGATTATTTTTAGCTTATATCGGAATAAAAAATGCAGATAGTTTTTAAATTTGAATATTAATGATTCCAAAAAAATCTCTCTACTTTACTTTTTTTTTCTCATTCCGAAATATATTCTTCCTTTATCCTTCATTCATTTTTTATACCTTTTTAAAAAATGAATGTAGAGAGATTTTTTTAAACAATGTCTTTTGTTCTATAACCTGGAATTATTGTATTCATCATATCAAATATTATTTTATTATCCTTCTTTGGTGAAAATACTGCATCTTCTATTACATATGGCATTATATTACATCTATTAATACATGATAGTGCGCTCGAAACAATACAATGCCCACCCCAGCCACCAACTATGTACAAATTTTTTATATTTTTTTTTCTTATTTCTTTTAATAATCCTTTATTCATTAACGAATCCATATTATTTGATATAAATGTATTTTTAATACTTGAATACTCTTTTAACTCGTCTATAATATCACATTTATAACTAGGACATTTGTATGTTTTTTTTCTTTCATATATCTCTACTTCATTTATCCATTTAGGCTTCTTTTTAGATAACCACTTATTATTTTTTAAACTTTTTATTTTTGATATCATATGACCTTTCTTTCTTGTACAATTATTTTTTGTTTTACACGATTGATATTGTGTGAAAAAAATTGGGATGTTTTCTTTGTTAAATCTATTTAATATTTTTTTTAAATTTCGTTTTACCTTATTTGATATTATATTTATATCATTATATTTATTTTGAGTATCAATGACAAGTAAAGCACTGTTATTTTCTAATTTCATTAATATTATATAATATATATATTATATTATATATAAATGAATAATAAACTTTTAATACATATTGCTTATTATATGAATCCACATAAAAGGGTAGATAATAAACACGGAATAAATAAGTCAAGTAAAGAATTCACAGAACACGTTTTGAATGGTGTAATTAAGTTTTTACAAGAAATTAATGATTATCAAGGATTTTCAAAAAAAGATATTATTTTAGATATAAATGATGAAAATGAAGATATAGAAAAAATTAATCCAACTGATTACCCTAATATTAATTTAATTATAAATACATATAATTTTAAAAATGAACATCCATTTAGATTAACTACAAAGCATAGATTATCTATGAAGGAAAAAATTAATGATTACGATTGGTTTGGATACTCTGAAGATGATACTTTGATTTATAAAGAAAGTATTGATTTTTTGCTAAAAAATAGTATTAAACTTTTTGAAGAAGAAAATAAAGTATATACTATTCCAAGATTAGTGTATAATCAAAATAAAGAATATTTTTATTCAGATATTACAAAACCTTCAAAATTAATTAAAACAATTAACGGAAATGCAATAATACCTAATAATAGATTTGGTGCTTGTTGGTTTTATCCTAAAAAAATAATGGATAAATGGATAAATTGTAAATCATTTTTAAATTTTAAGCATCCAAATCTAGATGGAGGTATAAGAGTTAGAATGGGATGGGGAATTAGTGAGATAAATGCAATAGTTCCTATTAATAGTAATAATGAACCAGATATTAAATGTGTACATCTTGGATATAGTGATAAATATTATTTCCCACATCCACACGGATATCACAAACTACCAATTAATAAAATTTGTGAATAGAAAAATAATATTTATCAAAGTATTCTAATTTATTTTCTTAATTTTCTTACCTTGTAACTTCTTTTTTTATTCAACTTTCTACTCTTTCTTCTCTTTTTTAAACCACCACCTGTTTTTCTATATCCTGGTGTTACACTCTTTATAGTACTTGATACATCATCACCTGTCTTCTTTATTGCACCACTTATAGTATTTACTGTACCAGTCTCTATTCTATCACCTATTGCTTTTAATTTTCTTACATTATCCCCAAATTCTTGAATATTTGGATTTATACTCTCTACTGTTTTTACTAATTTATCACCTACCATTGCTATTTGCCCTGCATTTGCTGCTACTGCTGCAGCAACTGTTGATAAACCCTTTCCTACTTGTAAAGAATTATCCAATATAGAATATGCTTGACCTATACCTGGTATTGCTCTTATTGTATTTACTGCAAATTTTGTTGCTGATTGATTCAACTTTGATGCACTATCCATTGTCTTACTTGTTATATTTGTCATTGCATCTAATATAGGACCACTTGCACTCTCAGCTCCTCTATTTATAACATCACCTAAAGATTTTCCTACTTTATCTATCAACTCTCTACCTTCCGGATCATTATAGACTTCTTTTAATACATTTAACTTACTATCAAGTCTCGCCTTTATTTCTTCCTTATTTACTTTATTTAAATTTTCTATATTTAATAATGTAGATGATAATAAATCCATCATATTATTTAATCCTACTACACCTACTACAGAAACAAAATTCATTACAGATTCACTTATTGTCATACTAGAATACTTTGTTGCATCTAATATACTCATTTCTTGTTCTTCCGTTAAACATCCACCAACTACTGAATCAAGTCCATTTTTACAACGAGGTAAAGGAAAACCTTTCTCATCTGTTCTTGTTCTAACATTGTCTATGTCTCTTTTTTCTTCTACCTTTTTATTTATATTTGCAAGAGAATCATCTAATGATATATCACCCATTATAGTTTCTTCCTTCTTTTGAGGTTTAAATTTAAACATGTTATATTATAAAGATTTTTTAATTTTTTATAATAAAACTATATTAATTATAATATTGATTTTATCAATTTATAATCATTATATGAAATTTCTAATTTTTTTTGCTTTTCTATTGGTTTATCTAATATACTAAAATCATTTATTTTTCCTAGATTTAAATATTTATTAATATCGATAATTTCTACTTCTGTTTTAGTTTTTTTTTTTGGTTTTATACCATACACATCTGGAATATTTGCTGTATTTGACTTTTTTAATTCTACTTTATCTACATGTTTTTTATTACATATTTTTGAATTACTATTTATCATATACTTCTTCGAAATACTCTCTAATATTTCATTTGGTACCCTTTTATCACTGTAATATTTAAATTTATTTTCTTTACTATCATAATTTATTATTATATTACCATACTTATCTACATACTCTATAACAAAAAAATTACTTAAATTATCTATATCATCTACATCCCTCGTTTCTTCTTTTAAATTATTAAATTTATTATCATACTTTGTTGTGTAATTCAATTTTTCATTTAATGAAATATCACCTTTTATAGATTGCTTTATTAAAAAATTACCCATGAAATATATTATATTTTTTTCTATTCATATTTACGATTTATTATTTTTCTCCTTTCTTCAAATAATTCTTTCACATCATTTTGTAAATCTACTACTTTTATCCTCTGATAATTATTATTTTTATTATCCGGATGTAAACACACTAAATATAATTCAACCACCTTCTTATCATATTTTTCCTCTAATATCGCTTTATATGTATTCAATTGCAAACAATAGTGCCAATAATTTGTATCCGGTAAATAACTTATTATATCATTCTTTGAAAATTTATTCCAATTATTCGTTTTCACTATATCTTTACATCTTTTCCAATCATATATTAATAACGTCCCATCTTCATTCTCAAATACCATATCTATTGAACCTGCTAATTTTAACTCCTCGTGGAAAACTGTCCATTCTGTTCTATATGGTTTCAAATTTGGATAATCTTTCAAAAAATTCTCAAAATACATATACTCTATTGATTCATTCTTGTTTGGACATTTATTATAATAACACTCTATATCATAGTGCATCTTTGTACCTGCTGCTGCTGCTGCATCTCTATTATCATTCCATATCGTTTTTATTGTTTCTCTACTATACTCATAGTATTTATTATTTGACCAATTCTTCGATTTCATCATATTATCTATTACTTTATCAGCATCAAAATGCTCAAAATGACTATGATTCCATGTTGTTACTGATGTATAATTACTATCACCATCTATCGTATATACATGTGTTGGTTCATCAAATTCTATTCTTGAATCTCTTTCATGAACGTTTAGTTTTGACAAATAATCAATAGACATATATTTTTATATGAAAATAATAATATTTCAATTTTCATATAAAGATTTTATAACAAATATATTATTATGGCTCTTTCTACAAATAATAGAAAGATTGTTTCTTTTTATCAACAAAATAAACATCTTAATTTTGAAACTGTAAATCTCACTTTTATTGATTTTATAGAAAAAATGTCCTTACATAAATTAGACATATCATCCTTTGGTGATATATTACAAAAATTTCAAAATCAAGAGCTTTTTTTTGACAAATTATCAAACGAAATCAACTCTATTAATGAAATTAATAAATTATCTAGAGAAAAAGGTGAAACTGAAATACTAAATATCAAAGAAAAATTATCTAACGTCTCTAGCGACATATTATTAAATATGACAAATAAAATGAATGAATTTAAAGAATCATATATGAAACATATATCTGATGAATTATCTAAAACTATCAATGAAAATCAACACAAAATCATTATAGATAATTTAAATGACAACTTTCATAAACAAGAAAATACTATTATTGATAAAACTAAAAATTTGTTAAACGATACCATAAATACTGGATTAACTAACATGGTTAATAATTCACAATTACCTATTATGCAAAGTATCAATGATAGCGAAAAAAGAATTAATGAAAATTTAAAATCATTAAATGAAACCAGTATACAAAATAAATCTATATCAGATGATATCAAACAAGAAATTACTGAACATTTAACTTCCTTGTCAAATTCTTCAAAAAAAGGAAAAATAGGTGAAAACAAATTATTCTCTCTACTTACTAATTTATATCCATCTGGAGAAATAATTAATAATACTGACTTTGAAAAACGCAGTGGAGATTTCTTTCTAAAAAGAAAAAATAAATCTCATATTATATTTGAAAATAAAGATTATTCTACTAATGTTGGACCTAGCGAAATCGATAAATTTATTAGAGATATTGACACTCAAAATTCTCATGGTATTTTCCTATCTCAACAAACTGGTATTACTTTGAAAGAAAACTATGAAATTGATATTCATAAAAATAAAATTTTGATTTATCTTCATAATGTTCAATACAACCCTGATATTATTAAAAGTGCTGTTGAAATTATTGACACTCTCGATACCTTTATAAAACAAAATGACTCTGAAGACCATATCATATCTAACTCTGATTTAAATGAAATTAATCTCGAATTCAAAAGATTTCTTCAAGAACGACAAGAATGTATTCAATATATACAAGATTCTCATAAAAAAATGACCTCTATGCTACAAAAACTAAACTTAAATTTCTTAGAAAAATATTTGTCCACTAAATTTGCTTATGTACAAAATTCCAACTTTGTTTGTGAAAATTGTAATAAAAGTTGGCCTACTAAACGAGCATTAAGTTCCCATCAAAAAGCATGTAAAAATAAAATGGATGAATCTGAAAATACTATATGTATTCAAACATTTTCTACTTAAATACAAAATTGATTTATATATTTATATAAATCAATTAATAAATGATACCCGAGATTCTATTTATAGCTCTCATAATTTTTGGATTAGTTTCATATTATATTTTAGTTCCTTATATTATCGTTTATTTAAGTGCAAATCGTGAAATAACAAATAGACATACTCCAATAAATAATACTGATACTGAAAACCCTATGACTATACCTCAGTAAATTTCATCTTCTTCCTCATATATTCATTCTTCTCTTTTGTTCTTTTTCCCAAGAATATAAAATATTTTTTTGATAATTCAAATCTTTCCTTTACATTTTTTGCTTTTGGATACATACTCTTTTTATGTTTTAACATTGCCTCTAAACGAACTTTCATTATCATACCTACTTGCCATATTCTTTTATGACTATATGAGCCATTTTTATATAATTTCTCTAATTTTTTTATTGTATCTTTTACATCTTTTACTGTTGTATATTTTATAGGAATTGTATCATTTGGATTCTTATCTATATACACATCAAATGATTTCTTTGGGTCGTGTGGATTATATAAGAATCTTTTCTTTGTTTTATTCTTTTTAAATCCTCTTTTTTTTGATTTTTTACCTCCTACTATCAAATCAGATTTTTCGTTATTATATTCCATATATATTATGATATATTATTTAATTTATAATTTAAAAAGATGTTTATATAATAATTTAACAATGGAACATCAATACAATTTTACATTTGATATTTTAATCCAGAAATCAAAAGATTTATTATCTCCATATAAACACAAGACATTTTCTGATGTATATTTAGATAATACTATTGATAGTGAATTAAAAAAGGTTATATTAGGTTATGTAGTTTTATTCAGTAATTTATTTACTAATAGTTCTGTATTGTTTGTAGAATTAATGGATAAAGTCTTTAGCTTTTTAAAAAATAAATTTACAGAACTAAAAGAAGAATCATTGACACAAAAATTTTTTAACAAATGGAAAGAAAATATTACCAAAGAAGAAGATGATTCTCGTTATGTCGTTAAACAGGATGAAAATGGTGAATGGAATGCAACTATTGTTCAAAAGTCTGAACTTGAACCTGAACTTGAACCTGAACTTGAACAAATGAAAAAGGAAGATATAAATGTATTAGAAGAACAAGATAAAGATAAAGATATTTAATATTTAGGTATTATAAATTGTATTTATGTATTATAAGTTATGTCTGAAAAATATTTTTCAATTATAAAAAAAATAAAAAATCCATATGAAAATACAATACCTGTATTTAATACATCAGGAAAATTAATAATAGCATTATTTGAATTTAGACCTATCATAGAAATGAAATGGGTATTAAATGCTGTATTAAATGTATATGATTCAAATGATATTGGATTAGCAATAGTTCATGGTGAAAATAATAAAGATTTTGTTCATGAAAATTTTGGAAATTGGAAGAACATACTTTTAGTCAATACACATGATAAAAATCATAATAGTCATTCATATAGTAATAGAATGATAACACCAGAATTATGGGAAAATTTTATAAATTGGTCTCATGTTTTGGTATATCAATGTGATGCTCTTATATTAAGAAAAATAGAAGATATATATTTTAAATATGATTATATCGGTTCACCTTGGTCTGTTAACAGACTTAAACATTTAGCTGGTAATGGTGGATTTTCTTTAAGAAATGTAAAATCAATGATTAGAGTATGTGGGCGTTTTAGAAATAAGAATATAAATGAATTTACATGTCCTAATATTCATGAAGATGGATTTTTTTGTAGACAGAAAAATATGGTATATCCAAGTTCTTATGAAAGAGAAATTCATGAACAATTTGCTATAGAGTCAGTATATAATGAAAACCCTATAGGTTTACATAAATATTATAGATGGATAAAAGATGAAGAAAAATTAGATAAAATTATTGAAAATATTAAAAATAAATTTTTAATAATTTAATCAGTTTATATTATTTTTTATATCTTCTAGTTTTATTTTTCATTTTGTTTTTTTTCTTTTTTATTGTCTTTCTTTTACTACCTCCATAGCGTCCATAGCTTCTATTAAATGCTCTAATTCCATCAGGAAGAATTCCATATGTTATTTCTATGGGAACATTTTTCTTTTTAACCTCTTTTGCATGTTCTTCTTCTTCCATAATTTGTATATCAAAACGTTCATTTAATTTTTTTATAATATCTGCTAATTGTATATTAATTTTATAAATATCACGATCATGACCATCTAATCTATTTGAAATACTAGACATATAATATATAAAGAAAAAAACACGGGGAATTAGCTCAGTGGGAGAGCGCTCGTAGGCCTTACGAGAGGTGATTGGTTCGATTCCATTATTCTCCTTTATATTATTTTTTATATCTTCTTGTTCTATTTTTTTTATTTTTTCTTTTATTCTTTTTTGTTTTGCGTTTTCCACCTTTTTGTTGTTGTTGTTGTTGTTTAGATAACAATGTCAAATCATTTAATGATTTTTGCATGTCTCTAAATGCAGTATTATCAAAAACTGGTGAAGTTCTGCCACTAGTTCTGCCACTATTTGTGCTTATAGATGATGAACGGAATCTTGGTGAAACATTTGGTGATTTACAACATTCATCCATTTTATTTTCAAGTACTTTCAATCTATATTCAATTATATCTAATCTATCTAACATTGGTACTTGTTCTTCTAAAACAAAGTCATTACCTCTTTCTACAAATATAGGACTATTTGTACGTTCCATATAATATATATAAAGAAAAAAATATGGGGAATTAGCTCAGTGGGAGAGCGCTCGTAGGCCTTACGAGAGGTTATTGGTTCGATTCCATTATTCTCCTTTATAATATTTGCTAATATTATGCATAAAAAAATTCAAGAATTTTTATTAAAACAGATTATCGATTTAATAAAAATACATCATTTTAATCAAAATGATAAAATTATTATTAAGAGATTACTTAAAAAAATAAAAAAAAAACAAGACTAATATTTATTCCGAATAAAGTGATAAATGTGGTGATGTAAGTAGTTTTCGCAAATAATTTTGATCAAAAAAAGAAAATCCCCATGAATTCTCTTCGTCACTTTCATAATTTTTATCTAATATAAAATCTAATATAAACATTTTCATGACGTTTATTAATTGTTTTACATCATCTATAGTAATACCATTATATAAACTTACTCTTAAAGGTTCTGCAATACCTAGAGATTCATATGAAAAAGGAGTTTTTGTTCTCAAACCTACTACATTATATTTATAACAATATTCTAGAAACTTACTCATTATCATCTTATTTCCATCACCTATTATAAAAGGTATATTTACTATGCTTCTACACGTTTTATCTACAATAATTGGCGAAAACATTACATTATTATCTAAAAAATTATAAAATAACTCTGATTTTTCAATTGAAGCTTTATGAATATTTTCTATTTTTATCATCTTACTTACATAATCATCTAATATCTTATCTAATAAATATATGTTAAACACAGCTGGTGTATTATATAACGAATTTGCGTTATTATATAAATTCCAATCCAATATACATGGTACGTCATCTCCATTAATTTCACTTAATACACTATTTCTTATTATTAATATATTTGCACCTGGTATTCCCATATTTTTAGATGTACATGCAAATGCTACATCAACAACACTCCAATTTATTTCTTTCATTAAAAAATCACTCGACATATCTACTATCAACTTTGCACCTTTTAATTGTGCTCTTGATAAATAATCTTTGAATTCTATTCCATTTACTGTCTCATTTGAACATAAATATATATAATCCATACCAGGTGGTATATAAATGTTATCAGGCTGTGTTTTATACTCCATCACGTTTTGTTTTTCATAAAAATCTTCCCAAATGTTGACACTGTTTATGAATTTTTTAGATTCATTATAAGCTCTTAAAGACCATGTACCTGTAACCAAATATCCAGCATTTTTAAAATTTGGAATCGTTCTCATATTTAATGGAATCGCTGAGAATTGTCCATGTCCTCCTCCTTGTGTCCAAATAATATTAAAATCACAAGGTATTTTCATGAGATTTTTTATTTTTCTATTTACATTATTTAATATTTCACTAAATTCTGGACATCTATGAGACATTTCTAAAGGAGTATTACCATATACATAATTTTTATTTATAAATAAATCATTTTTTAATTTATCTAATACATCACTAGATATTTGTGCAGGACCTGGAGAAAAATTAATTAAATCATAATTGTTATCATAACACCCAATAGAATATCCATCATAATCTCCCTCATTTAATGAAATCAACCCCCTTTCTACTTCCTTATATTCTTTCATATAATGTATAAAATATTTTAAAAACAGCTTAAACACATATTATATTTATAATATAAGAACCAATACCTCGTTAGCTCAGTCGGTAGAGCGCCAGCCTTTTAAGCTGGTG
>CESB01020488.1_pt1 | contig 17835 bp, 22 predicted proteins | sample 531071 | NCBI WGS metagenome assembly CESB01 (sample SAMEA2621259, study PRJEB7988) | marine metagenome | biome: marine biome (ENVO:00000447); feature: surface water layer (ENVO:00002042); material: "saline water (ENVO:00002010), including plankton (ENVO:xxxxxxxx)" | depth 5 m | reverse complement strand
AGTCTTAGAGGGTTATTAACTAAAGTCTTAAGCTGATACTCGTCAAGAGTATCTTTAATTGGTTCAAAATATTGTACAATAATATCACTATATTTTTTTTTATCCAGTGCATTACCTAAAGAATTTATATGCAAGTTATAACTATCTAAGCCTAATCTTTCAAAAATATTATTTCCAAGAATGATTAATTCCAAGTCACTATTAGTATCTGTATAACCAAAATATTCGACTCCAAATTGATTAAACTGTCTGTACCTTCCTTTCTGGGGTTTTTCATGTCTAAACATAGGACCATAATACATATATTTTTTCTTTTTTAATCCGCGATCGTATACAAGATTATGCTCAATAACTGCTCTAACTATAGATGCTGTTCCTTCTGGTCTCAAGCATATAGACTCTCCGTTTTTATCTATAAAATCATACATTTCTTTATTTACAATATCAGTGGAATCACCAATAGACGTAAAGAATAACTCAGACTTTTCTACTAATGGCAACCTTAATTCATTAATAGCATATTGATGTGCAACTTCAGAAACAATCGTTTCAACATATTTGTAATATTTCACCTCAGAAGGTAATATATCTTTAAAACCTTTTATCGATTGTATAGTTTTTGTTTTCATAGCAGATTAAAAAAATAAATTAATTTCTATTATAGCATTATCTTGACTATCAGAGCCATGAACAGAATTACGAGTTGTATTTAATCCGAAAAGCTTTCTAATGGTTCCGTCTTCAGCTTCATCTGGGTTCGTTTTACCCATTAAATCTCTATATCTCTTAATAACATCTATGCCTTGAAGAACCATTATTATAATAGGTCCAGATGTCATGTACTCTATTAATTTATCATAAAATACTTTCCCTTTATGGACCTTATAAAAAGCTTCGGCTTGATCATTAGATAAAGTAATCATTTTCATTTTACTTATAGTTATATTATTTTCTTCAATCATTTTAATAATTGACCCAATTAAATTTCTGCTAACAGCGTCTGGCTTAATAATTCCAAGTGTTGATTCTTGGTTCATGATATTATTTCTCCTCAATCCAGCACATTTGTATTGCCTCTAATATTTTTTCATTAGATTTTTCTGGATCATCTTCAAAGTTATCTAATTCACATATCCATTTATGAAGATCCGTAAACCTAATATGTTGAGGGTCGACATCTGGATATTTTTCATCCAATTCTATAGCAATATCTAGACTATCAGTCCATTTTAAAGCCATTAGTGTCTCTCCGAAGCATGATTAATTGTATATTTTGGTATTTCAATGACTAAATCATCATCCTCAACAATTGCTTGACAACTTAAACGTGAATTACTTTGAAGACCCCAGGCCTTATCTAAGTAATCATCTTCATCTTCAGTTGCATCTGATAATGAATCAAGGCCCTTAACCACATATACATGACAAGTGGTACATGCACATGATAGTTCGCAAGCATGCTCTATGGATATTCCGCTGTCAAGAGCAGCTCTACAGATACTAGTGCCCTTGTCTACCTCAATAGTAGCCCCATCTGGACAAATATCTTCATTTGGTAAAAATGTTATTTTTGGCATTTCGTTCTACAGTATATCATCTATGCCTTTGCCTGCAATCAGTGACTTTATGCTACTATTCATTCTTCGCTCAACATAGAATTCAGACTGTTTCTCAAGCTCTTGAATATTTTTTTCAATCAGTTCAGAATCATCAGTGCTTATGCTACTTTTTAAAGATTGTAATTTGGCGACTAATGAATTGAACTCATCATTAGACAAGAGTTCTTTCCCATCACTATTTAGAGCTTGCTCTAAAGCATAGATTACTCTTTTACCTTCTACTATTGATTCATTAAGACGCCTTAGTTTCATATCAACCTCTGCGCTATTATTAGAATCCTTAATCATCTTGGTTATTTCTTCCTCTGTTAGACCATAAGAAGGCTTAATTTCTATCATAGCTGAATTACCAGTTGTGGTTTCAGTAGCAGATACAGATAGAATGCCATCGGCATCGATTTGAAAGTCTACATCTATTCTGGGTCCACCAGCAACCATTTGAGGGATACCCTTCAAAATAAACTCACCAAGAGAATTGCAATCAGCAACTAACTCACGTTCACCCTGAACAACATTGATTAATAATTTAGTCTGTCCATCTTTGAAAGTTGTAAAAGTTTTCCTTAGTTTGATTGGTATAGGTGTATTTCTAGTAATTACTTTTTCTGATAAACCTCCATATGTCTCTATTCCCAAAGAAAGTGGTAAAACATCCAATAGAAGAATGTTGTCTTTGTTATTACCTGATAATAAAGATGCTTGAATTGCTGCTCCATATGCAACTACTTTATCTGGGTCGATGTTGTTAAGAATTTCACAACCAAATCTGTCACCTAACTGCTGTTTAATACACTTTATTCTTGTAGAACCACCAACTAGTATCATACTTTTAATATCTTTTGAATTTAGATTAGAGTTAGTTAAAGCATTTTCTACAATATCGAAAGTTTTAATTAAAATAGGATCAATAATCTCTTCAAGTTTCTCTCTTGATAGAGAGACAATATTTCCATGAATGTCTGTAGATGCAGATTCTTGATTATTTAGTGACTCTTTCAAATAACATGCAATATTCTTAACTTTAGTATTTGGAAATTCATTTAAAATTTTATATTTTTCTTTTAACCAAAGAGCTATGGCATAATCAATATCATCACCTCCAAGATTAGTATTACCATCAGTTGATAAAACTTTAAATATACCTTTCTCTAATGTCAAAACAGATACATCAAAGGTTCCGCCACCAAAATCATAGACTACAAAAGATCCTGTATCTTTAGACTCAAGTCCATATGCTAATGCAGCTGCAGTAGGCTCGTTTAGTAAACGTAATACATTAATGCCAGCTAATTGTGCAGCATTCTTTGTTGCTTGACGCTGTATATCATTGAAATAAGCTGGCACCGTAATCACAGCTCCATCTAAAGATTTGTTCTCATAAGATTCAGCTAAGCCTTTAAGATGAGATAATATATTTGAGGAAATTTCAATAGCCGTATATTCATGATTATTAATCTTGATACAAGGTAAATTATTTTTGCCACAAACAATATCTAAATCATTTACAAAGTTAATCTTACTAAGATCAGAATATGATAAACCCATTATTCGTTTGATAGAAATAATATTCTTGATTTTAACATTATTAGAATTAGTGACTGCTTTAGAACCAACAGATATCAAACCTGAATCATTAATAGATACAACAGATGGAATCAAACTTGATGAGTCATCATCATAAAATTTTAGATTATCATCATAAGATGCAATTAATGAATTTGTGGTACCTAAGTCAATCCCAACTACAAATTTTTTTAGTTCATCATTAGACTTGGAGGGGTCTGATATTTTAAGTAAGCTCATGTTAGTCTCATTTTGACAAGTTCATTAATATTTTTAATATAAAATCTAAGTTTAGATAGGTTTTGCCACATATTTTCAAAATCTTTGGATTTAAAAGAGAGTTTGATGTTATCTATTGTCTCTTTTAAAAGTGACTTTACATTTTCAAGATGACGATCAATCAAGTCATTATCATTATTTTCCTTTAAAGATTCAACTAATTCATTGTACTCAATCTGTTCTTGCAAAAAATTAATATCATCAATTGTTTTAGATTCATCTTTAATGAAATTATTAATTTTAAGGATATATTCAATTCTTAACACAACATCACTTAAGATTTTGTGCCCATCGTTAACATGAGATGAGATCTGAAGAGCAAGCCTTTTTTCTAAATCTGATCCATTGGCATATTTATCTGGATGAAATTTAGATTGTAAAATCTTAACTCTTTCGTCAAGTTCTGATTTATTAATATCAATGGAAATATCAAGATTAAATAATTCAAAAAAGTTCTTTTTTAATATGTCCATTAAACATTAAAACTTTCGCCGCAACCACACTTGTCTTTCACATTTGGGTTATTAAACTTAAAGCCTTCATTTAGACCTTCCCTTCCAAAATCGAGCTCTGTTCCTTTTAAATATACATAGCTTTTTGGATTAACGATCAATTTAATCCCCTTGTCCTCAAAAATTTTGTCATCTAATTCAATTTTATCTGCAAACTCAATTACATAAGCCAAACCTGAACAACCTGTCGTCTTTACACCTAATCTAAGACCTACACCCTTGCCTCTTGATGTAAGATGATCAGAGACATGTTTTGCAGCCGTATCTGTTATTGTAATACTCATAATCTAATGTGAAGCCCACTTGACAGTCTTTAAGTCTATTCCCTCTTTGTACATATCCCATAGCGGAGACAAAGATCTTAATTTAGATACCGCACTCTTGAGTAACTCAACAGTATGTTCAATTTCCTCTTCAGTTGTATACTTTCCGATTGTTAGTCTTATAGAGCTATGTGCCAACTCATCTTCTCTTCCTAGCGCTCTTAAGACATAGCTTGGCTCAAGACTTGCTGATGTACATGCAGACCCTGATGATACTGCAATATCTTTTATTGCCATTATAAGGCTTTCACCTTCTACAAAATTAAAACTTATGTTTAAGTTCCCAGGTATGCGTTGATCTAAATCTCCATTGAGATATATTTCTTCCATATCTTTCAGTCCATCCCAAAGCATGTCTCTTAATTTTTTGATTTTTTTGTTATCTTTAGCCATTTCAAGTTTTGCATATTTAAATGCTTCTCCCATGCCAACAATTTGATGTGTAGGCAGAGTTCCAGATCTAAAACCTCTCTCATGTCCACCGCCATGCATTTGTGGCTGAATTCTTATTCTAGGTTTTCTTCTAACATATAAAGCTCCAATACCTTTTGGGCCATAAGCTTTGTGTGCAGATAAGGCACATAAATCAATGTTAAATTTATTCACATCTAAATCTACCTTGCCGGGGCTCTGTGCTGCATCAACATGAAATACTATTTTATTCTCTCTACAAATTTTACCAATAGATTCAAGATCTTGTATTACACCAATTTCATTATTCACATGCATTATAGATATCACTGTAGTTGTTGGTTTTATAGCTTTTTTTAGATCATTAAGATCTAGGAGTCCATTATCTTTTGGATCCAAGTAAGTTACTTCAAATCCCTCAGACTCAAGAAATCTCATTGTATCTAAAACTGCTTTATGTTCAGTTGATAGAGTAATAAGATGATTTCCTTTTTCCTTATAAAAATATGCAGCACCTTTAATTGCTAGATTATCTGATTCAGTCGCACCACTAGTCCAAATAATTTCTCTTTTATCTGCTCCTAATAAATTTGCAACATTAGATCTTGCTTCATCTATTAACTTTTCACTGTCCCAGCCATAAGGATGTGACCTAGATGCAGGGTTGCCAAAAGTCCCTTCTTTTGTCAGACAATCGGACATTTTTTTTGCTACCCTTTCATCAACAGGTGTTGTTGCTGAATAGTCGAGATATATAGGTATACTTAGTTTAGCTTTTTGGTCTTTGATTCTGGCTGACATTTTTATTCTCCCTTAAAAATATAATATTCTGAACATCTTTTCTTAATGTTATATCACTTAATGTAATCTCTCTCATATACTCATTAATTTTACTGTTCAAATCCGTCCAAATAAAGTGCGTTAAGCAAGGTTTATCATTTATACAATTCATTGCACCACCACACTGTGTCTGGTCAATTTTTTCATCAACAGCTGTTATTATGTCTAAAAGATTTAGACTAGATGGGTCTTTTTTAAGTAAATAGCCACCACCAGGCCCTCTAATACTCTTTACTAATCCAGATTGTCTTAGTTTAGAAAATAACTGTTCCAAATAAGATAGCGATATACTTTGTCTAGTAGATATATCTTTAAGTGGTGCTGGATTTAATTGGCTATTTATAGCTAAATCCACCATTGCTATTATTGCATAACGTCCTTTTGTAGTAAGTTTCATGCTCCAATTATCCTATAACCTACTATTTTTATCAACTATTTATTAAATTTTTTAGTTATTGATGAGATCATCCCCATTAACATATTTACCTCTTCTTTCTCAAGGTTTGACCTATTAAATAATATATGTATTTTCTTTTTTAGAGACAGATGATTTTTTGAAGTTATGAAATGTGTATTTTCTAAAAGAGATATTAGTGAATCAATGAAGAAGTTTTTTTCTTTTGATGTAGCTAATTCTTTTTGTGATTGAATATTTGATGGATTTATAAATGATTTTTTATGTAGCTCATATGTAATAATTTGGACAGCTGCTGATAAGTTAAGAGATGTGTAATCATTATGAGTTGGTAAAGATACAATATAATCGCATAAAAGAAGATCATTATTTGATAAACCAGAGGATTCATTTCCAAAAATAAGATTAATTGTTGTGTTTGGATTATTCATCACATGAGTTATAGATTCATCAACTGAAAAAATAGGTATTGATGCGCGACGAGATCTTGCTGAGAATGCGATATTAGTGTTTGATTTTTCCAAGGCAGATGCCAAATCTGGAAATAGTTTTGCTCTTTTTAAAATATCTGTACAACCTACAGCTAGCTCATTAGCTTTTATGGAGGGGAATTCTTTTGGGTTCACGAGTGATAAATTTTTAAAACCCATTGTCTTCATTGCTCTGGCGGTTGAACCAATATTACCTGGATGGGATGTATTAACTAAAACTATATGAACATTTGAAAACATATTGTAGTATTATGGATATTTTATTGGATTAACACAATATGCAACCTAGATTAAATATAGCCTTAAAAGCATGCAGATCAGCCGCTGATATAATTAATACTATATATAAAACTAAAAGCCAGGATGATCTCAGATCCTATGATCACCTTGATGAGCACTTATACATACATCTAGTTAATTTGATTGCTGAATCATACCCTTTTGATAAAGATGATATATTGGGTCCAACAAATATTGATGTAACTAAAATTAAAAAAAAGGTAGGAAATATAAATTTTACATCTAATATTAATAATGTAGATAAATATGTATGGGTGATTAATCCATTAGATTGTTATCAAAATTTTATAAATAAAATACCTTTATTTAATATCACTATTAGTATTTTTCTTAATGGTGCTGTCCAAGCATCACTGATTTATAATCCAGTCCTTGATCAGCTTGCAACAGCTATAAAAGGTGAAGGAGCTATTTTTGAAAATAGGAAAATAAGGAATATAAATACAAGTAGTGATAAAATCTTATACGTAATTGATGATAGGAATGTAAAAACGGATCTAGAAGATATTTTACATGGAGATGAAAGAAAGTTTGGATCTAGGTCTACAGAATTAGTTTATATAGCTGAAGGTAAACTAGATTTAGTTATATACTCGAATATTGATATATGGGACTTTGCCGCGGGCTTGTTAATTTGTCAAGAATCTGGTGTATTAGTAACTGGATCTAAAGGTCAGAACGATATTAATGAGTCTAGATCATTACTTGTAGCCAAGGAATCCCTGCACAAAAAAATAATAGCTCAGTTATCTTAGTTATTTTCTCTAATTTCAGCATTTGCTCCTAGTAAAAGTAAGCTAGTGCTAGCGATAAATATAGATGAATATGTACCAATTAGTATTCCAATTATCATTGCCAAAGCAAACAATTCGACTGCAGATCCTCCTAATAAAAACAGAGAAACCAATACAAACAGTGTTGTTAAGGAAGTAATAAACGTTCTTGATAGTGTTTGATTAATAGAATTATTGAGAATATTTTCATAATGATCTGTTTTTATAACTCTTGTATTCTCTCTAATCCTATCATAAACAACAATGGTATCATTCAAAGAATAACCTATTACTGCCAATATTGCAGAGAGAACACTTAAGTCAAATTCTATTTGAAAAAGAGAAAAAACACCTAAGGTGATGACAACATCATGAATCAAGGCGATTATAGCGCCCACTCCATAGATAAATTCGAATCTAAAGCCAATATAAACAAGTATACTAAGTAACGCAACTAACATTGCCCACTCTCCCTTCTCTCGTAACTCTTGACCAATTTGAGAGCCTACAAATTCAAGTTTAATTATTTGGAACGGCATAGATTCCGCAAAACTATTAATTAAAAAGTTATTAATAGATTCTTTATTGAAATTACTGCCTTCTTTCAGTTTTATTAAAACTTCATTATTGTTTCCAAATGACTGTATGACTGCATCATTAATGCCATTTTTTTCAAAGGTAGTTCTAACTTCAGAAATTGTAATATCATTATCAAACTTCAATTGAACAACGTATCCACTTGAAAAATCTATTCCCCAGTTCAACCCTTGTATCACAAAACTAGAAATACTCATTATGACAAAGAATGCAGAAAGAATAATAGCAGGCTTTCTTCTACCAATAAAATTAAAATTACTATTTGATTTGATGAGTTTAAACATTATATAGAAAGGCTCCTGGTATTTCTTTTTTCATATATAATGCTAACAAGGGCTCTTGTGCCAACGATCGATGTGAACATTGAAGATAATATACCTATAACTAAAGTTATAGCAAACCCTTTAACTGCTCCAGTTCCAATCGTAAGTAATGCAATTGCCGCTATTAATGTAGTTATATTAGCATCAGAAATTGTTGAGAAAGCTTTTTTATAACCAGAATATATGCTGGCATTTGGAGAGCTTCCATTGAGAATTTCTTCTCTAACTCTCTCAAAGATTAGGACATTTGCATCGACAGCCATGCCAACAGTTAAAACTATACCGGCAATACCTGACAATGTTAAAGTGGCCTGAAATATAGATAACATTGCAATAATAATTATGATATTTGCCACAAGCGCAATATTTGCAATAACACCAAATAATCGATAATAAATTAACATAAATAGACCAACTAATAACAATCCAAAATACATAGAATTTTTACCAGCTAATATGTTTAATTCTCCTAGACTCGGGCCTACAGTTCTCTCCTCTACAATCTCCATAGGAGCACTTAATGCGCCAGATCTAAGAAGAATAGATAAGTCCTGAGCCTCATCAATATTCAGACCAGTTATTTGGAACCTCTTGCTAAATGCTTCTCTTATAACAGCTACATTTATTACTTCGCTCTTATTTTTCTCAACAAATATAACAGCCATTCTATTACCAATATTTTTATTAGTAGTTTCAAGCATTCGGGACGCACCATAATCACTCAAATTAACAAACACTGCTGGACTGTTTGTGTCGGAATCAAAACCGCTATTTGCACCCTTAATATCGGCACCTCCTACAATTACTTTTCTAGACAATAAAATAGGAGTCCCATCTCTAGTATTGTATAGACTTGATGAATTGACTGTCGGTATACCAGTTATTTTAGAGTTGTACCAGTCATCTTGGGTACCTTTCGTTAGTCTAAACTCCAATGTAGCTGTAGAACCTAAAATACCTTTAGCACGAGTAGAGTCCTGTAACCCTGGTAATTGGATGATTATCCGATCTTGACCTTGTTTTTGCAATATAGGTTGTGACACACCCAATTCATCTACCCTAGATCTTAAAATTGTTAAATTCTTAGCTAAAGCACTTTTGATATCATTTTTAATCAAATCAACTGATGGTGCAATATTTAAGCTAGTTATACCATTATTAGATTTTTGATTAATACTAAGATCCGGAAGTGATTCATTTATTTGCTCAATTATAAGATTAATAGGTTTATCACTATTAAAGTTAACTTCGATATTATCTTCTAATCTAGAAAAGGAATTATATCTATGTTTATTTTCTATCAAAATAGTTTTAACATCGCTTTCAATTTCTCTTAATAGATTTTGTATTATATTTTCTCTATCAACCTGTAATAAGAAATGAACTCCTCCTTTTAAATCAAGACCTAAATACATTGGATATGCATTTATGTATTTAAGCCAATCTGGTAGATCTATGAAACTTGTCAGGCTATAATTATATTTAGAATTTTCAGTTCGAAGGGTATCATATGCTTTTAACTGTGATACTGAATCATTAAAAGTTAAAATAACTTTTTTATCTTTATAAATAACTCTATCTTCGGGTTGATCTAGTTTTTTAATAATATCTTGAATTTGTACATTATCGTTGAGACTAATTTCTATAGCAGGACTAGATTGGTATAAATTAGGCAGAGAATAAACAAACGATGTCAGAAGGACTAACAAAACTAAAAAATATTTCCAACGAGGATAGCTAGACATTATTATTTAATAGACCCCAGCGAGTTTTTTGGAAGTATTTTGTTCACTGAGGATTTTTGCAGCTTAATATCAACGGTATCAGATATTTTCAGTTGTACATACGACTCTCCTACCTTTATAATCTTTCCTAAAATTCCTCCGGCTGTAGATATCTCATCTCCAACTTTTAACTCTGTAAGCATCTTTTTATGCTCTTTTAGTTTTTTTGACTGTGGTCTAATTAAAATAAAATACATTAACACCAAAATAAAAATTGGCAGTAAAAAACCCAATGCTGATGGTTCTTGTGTATCAGATGCTGCGTTTGCTATTTCAATAAAGTTCATATTAACCTCATACGTTTAAATAATTTGTTTCAAATTTTTTTTCTAAATCCTCAAAATTATCGTTTTCAATCGATAATCTTATCTGTCCCATTAATTCTTGGTAAAAGTATACATTATGGATCGACATAAGTCTTGCAGCTAATATATCATTGCACTTATCTAAATGTCTAATATATGCTCGTGTATAATTCTGACATGCAAAACACTTGCAGGATTCATCTATCGGTCTTAAATCATCCTCATATTTCATATTTCTTATATTTAAGACACCTTTGTTGGTAAATAACTGGCCATTTCTAGCATTTCTAGTAGGAATTACACAGTCAAACATATCAACACCATTCTTTACTGCATGAATGATATCAAGTGGTTTTCCTACACCCATCAAATATCTTGGTTTTTCTTCAGGTAACTTATAACCAATACCCTCAATAATTTCTTTTCGAAGATGATTTGGCTCTCCAACAGACAGCCCTCCAAGAGCGTATCCTTCAAAATCATATTTTATTAGTTCATTTAGTGATATTTCTCTTAAATCAGGATACATTCCTCCTTGAATAATTCCAAATAATGGCATTTTAGAATTGTTAGCTTTATGTGACATCTCTGCCCAATATAATGATAATTCCATAGATTTCTCTGTCTCTATCTTGCTCGATGGATAAGGAGTACATTCGTCGAATATCATCATAATATCACTACCAAGATAAAGCTGTGTTTCTATTGATTTTTCTGGAGACATAAATAATTTATTTCCATTTAATGGAGATTTAAACTCTACCCCCTTTTTCGAAACTTTAGTTTGACTGGATAAACTAAATACCTGATAACCACCTGAGTCTGTTAAAATAGGCTTAGACCAGTTCATGAATTTATGGAGACCACCTGCTTTCTCAATTAAGTTACGTTCTGGTCTGATCATAAGGTGATATGCATTACAAAGTATAATTTCAGTATTACATGCATGAAGGTCTTGATTTGTCAAAGATTTCACAGAACCATATGTACCTACTGTCATAAAAGCTGGAGTTTGAACAACTCCATGCTTCAGAGATAATGTTCCTAATCTTGCTTTACCTAATTTTTTCTTAATATCAAATTTCATTAGTTATTTTCCAAAAACATACTATCTCCATAACTATAAAATCGATACCCTTGATTAACAGCAAAATTATATGCCTTAAGGATTTTATCCTTCCCAGCAAAAGCACAAACTAACAAAAGTAAAGATGACTTAGGTAAATGAAAATTAGTGATCATGCAGTTGATTGCTATAAATTTATATCCAGGATAGATATATAAATCAGCTGGGCCTTCATAAGTTTTTTTTATATTATTGTTATAACAAAATTCTATAGCTCTAGTAACTGTGGTGCCTACTGCTACAATTCTATTTCCAGACAATTTAGTTTTATTAATCAAGCTAAAAATTTTTTCATTAACGCCAATATACTCACTGCCTATATCATGTTTAAGATAGTCATTACAGGCTATAGGCTTAAATGTATTATAACTAATATGTAAAGTAATATATTCAACATTAACACCTTTTTCAATTAATTTATCAATCATATCTTTAGTAAAGTGTAGTCCTGCTGTAGGTGCTGCAACAGAACCTTTAAACTTAGCATAAACTGTTTGGTACTTTCTTCTATCCGAATTAGAAATAGGTCTTTTTATATATTTAGGTAAAGGTACTTCTCCATACTTTTCATATATATCAAAAACTTTGCTAGCTAATTGCGATTCTAAAGTTAATATATTGTCTACTCTTTTGACAACTTTAAAAATTACATTATTATTAATACTTAAGACTGATCCTATCTTCGGAGCTCTTGATGATGAGAATATTGCCTCACACTTGCGATCAGACAGTTTTCTATGAAAAAGTAATTCAATCTTTCCTCCGGTATCTTTTATCATAATAATTCTTGCAGGAATAACTCTGGTATCATTTAGAATTAATAGGTCATTAGGATTCAGTATTTCCAATAAATTACAGAATTGCCTTTCAATTGTTACGTCATTTTGAAGGTTAAGATGAAGTAGTCTTGATTTATGTCTTTGATGCAAAGGTGCCTCAGCAATCTGCTCTTTTGGCAAATTGTAATCATAAGATTTTATTGATGTGTCATTCATTTAAACAAAAATGATATATTGTATCGCGACCATGTCAATAATATTGTATATTAGTAGATACTTATATTGATTTAATTATAATTTTTTGGTCTAATAACTTATGAGTTTAATAAATAATTTCCCATTTGATGGTATTGTCACGATAAATCGCGTCATTCTAAAACCAGAATATACACTAGACGACCTTCAGGAAAGGGTTGCATTGATGTGTGAAAATGTAAAAACCTACCACTCAGATACAGGTTTTATAGGTGGTATGGTTGTTCTCAATAGTGGCCAAATATCCAATGAAGGTAGCAATATTGGTAAAGCTCTAGAGTCCGATCTAAAAGACCGTGAAGCACTAATAATAACATTTTGGAAAACATATGAAGATCATGAAAACTCTCATAAAAGTGATACCTTTCAGCCGCTTTTCCAAAAAGTCATTGATGTTTGTGAAAATGGTAATGAGGAAATCGTATATAGTATGCTCTGGTCAGGAGAAGCATACACACCAGAGATGGCCGAGCGGGCAAAAACAGCAAAAAAAGATAATCAGTAAATTAAACTATAGGGGGGTTTTTCTTATTAGTTCTCTTATGTCTGCCACCAATTAGTTTATGTTTTTTGAGCTTCTCTTCTATAGTATCAAGTGTTGTATCTTTAAGAGCAATTTCTCGAGCAAGTCTCACTTGATTTAAAAAATATAGACCAACAATAATAAGACCAATAATGATTAGTATATAAGTTAAAAGTTCCATTGAGTAATTGTATCATATTTGGATGTAAAACTTTATTTTGTTACAATAAATATTTATGCCACTGTGGTGGAATTGGTAGACACGAGGGATTCAAAATCCCTTTTTCGCAAGAAAGTATCGGTTCGAGTCCGATCAGTGGTATTAACACAATGTTAGATAAGGATAGTTATGAATAAATATAAAGTATATGGAATTGGCAATGCACTACTAGACTATGAATATAAAGTTAATGACACAATTCTCTCGGAATTAAGTCTTGATAAAGGGTGTATGTTATTAAATGATTTAGAAAAACATTTTAAGGTTCATGAATTTTTAAAAAACATTAGGCCACCAGAAAAAATTGTTCCTGGAGGTTCTGTTGCAAACTCTATTTATGCAATGGCACAGTTTAATGATAAAGTTTGTTTTTCTGGTAAAGTTTCTAGTGATACAACAGGTGATAATTTTATAAACAGCTTGGTTGCCTCAGGTGTTGATTCATATGTTGCTAAAATTAAGAAAGAAAAAAGCGGAGAGTGTTTAGTATTAATTACATCAGACAATGAAAGGACTATGAATACATATCTTGGATCATCAGCCTTACTTGATGAGAAAGATATAAATATAACTGCTATTGAAAATACTGAATACCTGCTTATTGAGGGTTATTTAGTTACTTCTGAAAATACACTTGCTGCAAGTATTTATGCTTTAAATTATGCATCAAAAATAGACACGAAAACAGTTATTACCTTATCAGACCCAAATATTGTCTCTTTTTTTAGAGATAGTCTAATGCAATTATTCAATAATAAAGCAAATATAATATTTTGTAATGAACAGGAAGCTTTAAATTTCTCGCAGACAAAAAACATAGATGATGCAGAAGTGTTTTTAAGGAAAATATCTAAAAAGTATATAATAACATTAGGCTCTCAAGGAGCAATATGCTTTGATGGGTGTAATTCATATAAAACAGATGGGTTAGATGTGTCTGCAAAAGATTTTACAGGAGCTGGTGATATGTTTCTTGGAGCTTTTATGCATATGTATGATGGTTCTAATCCACAAGAAGCATTAAATTTTGCTAACTTTTGTGCATCTAAAATTATACAAATTTATGGGGCAAAATTTAATAGCTCCAAAAGCTATAAAGAATTAAAAGATGGTTTTAAATAGTTGAAATAATTTTCTTAACTACATCCATTGGTTCTTTTGCCTCTGTGATAGGTCTTCCTATAACCAAGTAATCTGAACCTAAAGATAAAGCTTTTTTAGGAGTATAAATTCTTACATGATCATCATTATCGTCATTTAATCTTATACCAGGTGTTACATATATTAGGTTAGATACTGAATCTTTGATATTACTAATATCTGAAGGCGAGCAGACTATGCCATCTATGGAACACTTCTCAGCTAGTATAGCTAAATTTTTTACAGCAGTGACGCGGTTTTTTAACCCTATGTACTCAAGAGATTTATCGTTATGACTGGTTAGCAAGGACACTCCTACAATCAAAGCTGATGGATTTTCTTTATCTCGTGCTTCTTTAGCAGCTTTGATCATCTCTTCACCGCCAAGTAAATGAATATTGAGCATCCAGATACCAAGTTTATATGCTTCAATACAAGCTTTATAAACCGTTACAGGTATATCATGAAACTTTAAATCAAGAAATATTTCAAAATTCTTCTTATGAATTATATCAATAATACTTGGTCCTAATTTAGTGAATAATTGCTTACCAATCTTAACTCTACAAAATGAGGGATCTAGTTGATCACATAAATTTATTACTGATTCCTTATTATCATAGTCGAGTGCTATAATAATTTTTTTTGATTTATCATTTTGAATCATTAGCGCCACCTTCTTTCAATAAATCCAAAGCAGATTTAGGGGTCATTGACTCCCAACTATTACAACTTGGGCATGACCAGTTTAACTCATTAGATTTATAACCACAATTATTACAAACAAAAAAAAGGTTATTTGAAAATATATTCTTATATGATGAAATTAAATCATTGAAAGGATAAGTTAATTTTTTTTCATCAGAAGAAGCAAGGGTATGGTTAATCATAAAATTATTAATAGAGGTTTTGTTATTGAATCTTTCGATATACTGTTTAGCTAAATTTTTTTCTTCCTCATAATATAAAAATAAATAAACATCAGGAAGAAAATCTAATTCTTTAATGTTTGATATAGAAGTTATAGTTTTCAACACCATAGAAGTATTATTAGTTTTTTTCGCTAAATTAATAATTTTATGAACAACAAAATTTGCAAATCTAAAGTTTTGTGCAATGATGGAGTAATAATATTGAGCTGATGTTCCTATATCATTAGATGAATAACACTCTGCTAATTGTAAATTTGCTCTTATGCAAGACGGATTTGTTTTAAGAGATTTTTTTGTGATAGCGATTGCTTTATCTAATTGATTTTCGTTAATATATATTGAAGAAATTTCACAATAGTATTGAGCAAGAAGTGCATCAGTATTATGACCATTAACATTTTTATTACTCATAGTTTTTATAAGATCTATGGCTCTTTCCCAATCCTTTGATACCTCATAAATTTTAATAAGATGCTCTAGCGCAGAATTTTTATAATTTTTAATTTCTGCTAAATTCTTAAATATTTTTTCTGAACGGTCATAAAGACCAGCAAAATAGAAATCTTTAGCGAGTTCATATAAAGCTTGATTCTTTAACTGAACTTCAAGGGTAGGTCTAGACAATAAGTTTTGATGAATTAAAATAGCTTTATCAAACTCTCCTCTTTTTCTATATAATCCTCCTAAAGCTAAATGAGTCTCAATAGTTGAACTATCGACATCCATTAGTGCAGTGAATATTTTAAAAGCTTTGTCTTCCTCATCATTTAAAAGATAATTTAAACCTCTATAATATTCAGCATTAAATATATTTTTATTTGCTTTCTTTTTGGGTCTAAAAAAATAATATGCGGATGATAAAATTATCACCGAAATGAGAATTAATAAATATATCATTCGTGATCATCTCTTAAAGGATTTTTCCTTAGACTATCTATCTCATCCTCTTTAACTTTCATAGACTTTTTTAAAACCCTATTATCATTTTTATGCTTGATGTAAGCAGAGAAGAAAAACAGGAGTGTTACAAAAGAACCAATTAGAAAGCTTGCAAATAAAAATAGCGGCAATGGTCCATTAAAAGTATGCAAGTAGAGGTCAATAGAAATTTCTGATGAATTTAACATTGAAACAGTTATTGAAACAGCTAGCAGGCATAACATTATTAGAAATATGAAAACTCTAAACATAACTATTTTTATTTTATGCTATTCAACTTATTATTAGAAGTAAATTTGAGGTTTAATTCTTATTATTGACTCTAGTCTTAAGCTCTTTGCTTGGCTTGAAATGAATACTATACCTTTTTTCTAGAGCTACAAGCTCCCCAGTTTTAGGATTTCTGGCTGTCCTCGAATTATGATTATGCAAAGAAAAAGTACCAAATCCTCTAATTTCTATCCTATCACCTGAGTAAAGCGATTTAGATATGTGTTCAAGAATTTTTTTGACAGAATAATCAATATCTGACGAAGTAAAAGACTTAAATTTAGTAGATAATTTGGATATTAATTCTGACCTATTTAAAATCATTATTTAGCTGTCTTTGTTATCTTGAAGTTGTTTAATGCCTAAAGAAACGCGTTCTCTCTCTGAATCAACAGATAAAATAATAGATTTTACATCATCACCTTTTTTATAAGATCTAATTACTTCCTCTTGCTTATCTTCAGAAGTAATATCAGTTATGTGGATAAGACCATCAATTCCACCATCTAGTCCAACAAATATTCCAAAATCTGTGATGGATTTTATTTGGCTAGTAATTATGTCACCTTTGTTATTATTTTCTGCAAACTTTATCCATGGATTTTCTAGACACTGTTTATGGCTTAACGATACTCTCCTTTTTTCATTATCAATTTCTATCACTTTAACTTCTATTTCATCCCCTAGATTGACGACTTTGTTAGGATTAATATTTTTATTTGTCCAGTTTAGTTCAGATGTCCTGATAAGACCCTCAACATTATCACCCAAGTCAACAAAAACCCCGTAATCAGCAATATTAGCAACCGTTCCTTTATAAACAGAATCAATATTAAGTTTTTCTGGGATCTTATCCCATGGATCATCTAATAATTGTTTCAGGCCTAAACTAACTCTATTTTTTTCTGTATCGAATTTTAGAACTACTACTTCAATTTCATCGCCTACTCTTAAAATCTCACTGGGATGATTAATTCTTTTCCAAGATATATCTGTAATATGCAATAAACCATCAATTCCACCTAAGTCTATGAAGGCTCCATAATCTGTTAAGTTTTTTATGAAACCAGAGACTTTTTTGCCTTCAGTATATTTTTCTGCAACCTCTTCTGGGCT
>CESB01017893.1_pt1 | contig 17901 bp, 19 predicted proteins | sample 531071 | NCBI WGS metagenome assembly CESB01 (sample SAMEA2621259, study PRJEB7988) | marine metagenome | biome: marine biome (ENVO:00000447); feature: surface water layer (ENVO:00002042); material: "saline water (ENVO:00002010), including plankton (ENVO:xxxxxxxx)" | depth 5 m | reverse complement strand
CTATACCACCTGGAGGAGCACCTGGAGAAGAAACTATACCACCTGGATTCATCAACTTCAACTGCATGATAAGCTCATTCTGCATCTCTTTGAGCCTCTCAATATTCGCCGCGGAGTCATAACTATCACTTAGTGAAATACTACCTATACTACCTACAGATTCTTTATCTGAATATTCGTCTGAATCTTGGTCTGAATCTTGGCGTGATCTTTTTGCTGCAGCAGCAGCAGCAGGGCGCGCACCCGCTGGCGATGGGAGCCTTCCGGGGGCAACAACCCCGAGTATGGCTTCGTAGGTCGCTCGCGGTCCCGGCCGCAGGCCCTGCTGGAACCACGCGAGGAAGTCGGGGTTGACGCTATCGAGCTCCGACGGGTCCTTCACTTTGAGGTGGCTCAGCGCACTTGCTTCCTCCTGGTTCAGGGACGCATTGAACTCGCCCCACTTCTGAGCCACCCACTTCTGAGCCACCTGTTCTGCTGTTCGTGCTGGTAGTGGTGGTGGTGGTGGTGGTGGCTTTTTTAATGCGTCCATTCGTAGTTGTGCCACGGTCTTACTTGATTGTGATAGTAAAGGGTTTTGACTATATGCTCCTTCTTCCACGGGCTGCGACCCCTCTGTGCTGGTGCTGCTGGTTGCTGGTGCTGGTGCTGGTGCTGGTGCTGGTGCTTGTGCTGGTGCTTGTGCTGGTGCTGGTGGTGCTGGTGCTGGTGCTGGTGCTTGTGCTGCGGGTTGTGCTGGTGCTGGTCGTAGCTCCTGCCGCTGCTGTTGCTCCTGTTGCTGCTGTTGCTGCTGTTGCTGCTGCCGCTGGGGCCGCAAAGTACCAGTTGCTGCTGCTGCTTGCCCTCCTGGTGGTGCTCCTGGTGCTGCTGTTGTTCCTGGTATTGACCCAAAGGGTCCTTTGCTGGTGCTGCTGCTTGCTTGTTCTGCTAGTGCTGCTGCTGCTTCTGCTTGCCCTGCTTGCCCTGCTGGTGGTGCTACTGGTGGTGCTAGTGCTGCTAGTGCTGTTGCTGATGCTCCTGGTCCTGCTTGTGCTTTTGGTCCTTGTGGATAGATTTTATCCCATGCGTCAGACACGTCTCTTTTATTCTTTTCTCTCTGAGTTTCCATACGTTCATCAATACGTAGCAGCTCATCTTCAAGTTCTTGTTTTTCTGTAATGTGTTTATTTACTATTGATAATTCGGTGTCTAAACGATTGATTAATCTACCAATCTTTGCTTTGCCATCTGTCGTTAAAGTATGTAATCTTTTATACGGTATCACGTTGAGAGCAGCTTCCAACTTGTTTTTAGAAGCTATTAATGTATTTAAATCTTGCAAACGATAGAATAGTTTTCTTTGCTTTATATAAGCTTCAAATTGCGGATCAGTCATCCACCCCACCTCCACCTGCGCCGCTCCACCACTTTTTTTCCTGCGTTTTATTTTTTTTCCACCTTTATTATCATTGCGTTTTTTTTTCATGAATCTTTTATTAACACTACGATTTTTTTTATGATAACCATTTTTTTTATTTTTATTTTTTATGGATGATGATATTTTTATTGATGATGACATTACTGTTAATATTATATATATAGATTATATTAATATTAACAATTACTAAATTATTTGCGTTCCATAAATATTTTTTTTCTAACATGCATTAAATCTTTTGCGATTATAGGAGGACTGGCTTTTACAAAATGCATTAATTTTGCTAATTTGGTTTCCATTAAAAGGGTTTTTAATTCATCGTTTTGAGTAAATTTCGCATATATAGAATTTTGCATAATAGAAGATTTATCATTTTTAATAGATTCTATCGAATTGATATCAACTTTTAAGGGTCTAATTCTAACATGTTTACCATCTTTTTCTTTATATTTACCACTTTTACTAACCGCCGCTTTTACTAAATTAACACTTTGAGACAATTCAGAATTACTATCTAAAGAAAATTCTTCATAAAAAGAAGGATATTTCTCTTTAAATTTCTGTGCATTATAATAATGTTCTACGGAAAGCCATTTTTTTTCATCAAGTGTAAATTCACTTTCATAAAAATGTGATAATTTTCTTCTCCAATCAGGAATACTATGCAACGTTTTAAAATCATAATTACGTTGATAAGATTCATCCATATCTTTTAAATTTTTAGGTATTTTTTCACCAGAACCTTTACCAGGTAATTTACTACCATCAGATTTAATATAAAACTGAAAAACCACATTATCATCATATAAATCTGTGGGCATTTCAACAGTAGGTACTTCTTCAACAGTACCTTTTTTTCCGTGATTATACATTTCTTTAAATTTTTGAAAATCTGGTATAAGACTATATGTACCAGCGTTTCTTTCAAGACATTTATCGACAATTTTAGTTTTTAAATTATATGGTATTTCCTTAAAAGTCAAAGTAGCTTTACCACGATAAGTAATTAATTTATAATGTTGTCCAGTGTAATCTAAAATAATATAAAAGTCGGGTTCAAATATTCCTTTTTCCTCAAGTGCACTATCATTTAATTGTCCGCATTGGATAACGTTATGAAGGTCTTTTGCAATAAAACTTTCATGTGATAAAAGAATAAATTTAATATTTATAGCTTTTTCCATTGTAGATAAAGCCCAGGTTTCACCCCAGAATTCACAACTTGACAATTTTCTTTTAAATGTTTCTATATCATTAACACCCTTCATAAATCTATATTCTTGAAGAAGTGATTTAGAAACTTTACGCTCTTCTTTTAATCTTTTAAATTGAATTTGGTATTCTTTTCTTTGTTCTACAATTTCTTGTCTAGTAGCCGGGTCTATTTCATTAGATAAACGTTTTTTTAAAGAAGTATCGTCTAAAAGTATTTTTTTAATAAGTTTTTCATCATTTGCGACAGCATCATGAAACATTTTAAATTGATGTTTATAATTTTCAAATATTTCTGGATTTTCATTAACTTCTTTAACTAGAATATTTCTAAGTCGAGGAACAGATGTAGTTTTTCCTATAAATGCAAATGCATCTCTAACGGTTGCGAACATACAATCACCGCCTCCTTCATTATCAATAATATCATAATGTAAACTTTTCATATATTTTTGAATCCATAAAGATTTAATAGGAATTTTTGTTTGTTCTTTTTCAGCATCTTCCTTGGTTTGTTCAGGTAATAATTCGTTAGGTACCTCATCTATTTTTTCAAATATATCATCAGGGTCAACCGTTTCAGAATCTTCTTCGTCGTACACTTCCTCTTCATCATCATCGTCTTTGTTTTCGTCTTGAGGAATATTTGAATCATCTACTTCTTCATCATCTACATTTTCTTCTGGTAAATCAGAGAATGATTCTAAATATTTATCGTTTACAAAAGAATAAAATAAAGGATCCCCTAATTTTTCTAAATCTACGTCTCCGTCATCATCTAAACTATATGGTAATAAATCACTTTTAATCTCAAAGACACCGATTTGGTCTTGTACAGATTCTTGTATAATTAAATAAATAGGAAAATATATAATACCTTCATCTATGTATTTATATTTTTCTTTGCCAATTCCAATAATTATATCTATATTATTAAAAGTCAATTCATATATACTGGCTTCGTGCTTAGTATCTTCTAGTTCAACATTTTTATTTTCTATGTAGTTAATATTAGTATTTAAAACCGAACGTACCATTATATAAATAATAGCATATTTATTATTTATATAAATTAAATCAAATAGATAATAATAATTTTTATTTTATATATTTTTATTTTAAACAGATGCCTGCATTTCATGTTGAGTAGAATCTTTATCTTCTAGTAAATTACTTAGCTTAAGTGCACGAATCATTCTAGTCATACCGATTCCGCCACCACATCGTTGAAAGAAATCATACTTAAGAAATTCATTTAGCTCTGTTTCAACTCGCTCCTTTGTAAAATTACTGAATAGAATATTTGCATAATTTCCTTCACTAATTGTATAAAATTGCTTGCGCATTTCGTCGACGTCGCACGACCTTTCAGCTGAACCGATGGTTTCCATACCATGGATAATAACATCTACCTTACGAGCGGTATTTTTATCAGCTCCCATGGACATATTCCAGAAAGGAGAAGTATGATAAGGAAAATCTGTCAAAAAGAAAACACTTCCATAGTCATCTTCAAGTTTCATCTCGTCGGCATGAGAGAGTTCTGTTGTATTATATTCAGTAGCAACCGTTTCATATTGTTTTTGTGGAAAACGTGCCTTTTCACCAAAACCTAGATAATCAAGAAGCTCTCGTTCAAGCTCAATAAGTTCTTCCATACTTCCTCGACATTCAAATTCAAACATAGGGAAAATCTTGTCATGTCGCCCCTCAACAGGATTAGGTTCATTTCTATAACTGGTGCTAAGACAGAAGAATCCTGGAACATCCGGATTTCTCAACAATTCGTGTTCAAGCCACATTTGACCTGTTTGCGGAAGAGGCCAGACTTGACCTGCGTAATTATAGGTAGAGATAGTGTTAGGGTCTTCACAAGCAGCCAAAATACTCAAGCGGCTTTGTGTATGTACTTCTTGCCATCCTTTATTTGTAAAAAAAGTTCGAAGCTTTTTTACCGCTAGATGAAAATCACGAGGCTCAATGCATCCAGCAAGAGGTTGACGAGTGGAACATGTTCCAGAAGAGGTTGACGAACGGTCGAGGCTAGCCATATAATTATGATTATAGATAAATTTTTATATTGTTTACAAATCACAAATAATAAACTTTTTAAAATATGGGTCGTTTTTTAAAGTTAAAAAATATTCCCATAATGTTCTTCTGTTTTCAACTAATTCTATATTTTCTTCGTTTGTTTCAAATAAAATTAATTGTTTAATAATTTCTTGCTTTTTTAATTTTTTTCTAGATATCTTATAATAATCACAAAATTTAATCAACTCCTTTAAATTATATTCATTAAATTCTAATTCTAACAAAAGCTCCTTACTTAAAACTTCATCTGTAGTACAAATAGAATCTTGTTTAAATTCAGCCATCCATGAAAGGTCTGGTTCTGAATCTGAATTTTTAATAGTATTTACTTCTGTTAACGAAAAAGATAAGTTATCACGAGTCATTAAATTATGTATTATATTGTTTTTATGTAGTGTTTATAATATCTAATAAATCCATTAACTTAAAAATAATTTTATTCGTTAACCCTTTATCATTATTTTTCATTTCTGATATACTAGTAATTTTATAATGTATATCTTCCCAAGTATCATCTTCTTTAAAAAAATCAAAAGATTCGTTTATAATAACAAACAATAATTCACTTAATTCTTCATTTACATCTGCAGCTTCCTGATTTTCTATATTATCATATAAACTGTTTAAAATAACAGTAATTATATTTATAAGTGAAGACATTTCAATACATTTATCTTTCATTAAATTAACAAAAAATAGAGCATTTGAGCGTCTATTTTCATTTTCTTTATTTATTTTACATAAAATCTCATAGTCTTTACTTACATAATTATTTGAAACAATAAATTTCATAATAGATGCTTCAAAGTCTGAATAATGTTTATTTATAATAGGCATAATAAAATCATAGGTATTAATAATTTCTACTACAAGTTCAGAATATAATTTTGAGAAAAAACGATTTGAACTAGAAATATTTATAATTATCTCTCCTACTTTATTAACATCATCCTCATTGTTATTTAAAACAATTTCTCTTAATTTTTGCATAATTATATCTTTTTGAGAAGTAAAATTTTTATCAGCTATTTTATGAATTTCTCCTTTTATAGTATCAATTTGTTTATCTATACCGCTTTTTTCATGTTTCACAGTTGTTTGAAAATTTCTAATAGCTTCCCAATCTTCACTATTAATCTCATTATTTTTATTACGTCTTTTTTTTTTTCGTTCGGTATCATTATTTAATAAAAATTGTGGAGTTTTTACATAATTCGGAGAGCCTACCATATTAGAAACATATTGTATAATATCAGTAGCTTCTTTAGGTAAAATGTAAGGATTGTTCATTTCTTTAATATTTATGTAGTCTTGTAATGTATAAATAGCTGGATTAGAACAATGCATAATATTATAATAGTGATTATTTTATATCTATTTTATTAATATTTGTAAGTTAAGATATAATTTATAAATAAGATAATATAAATAATACATTTAACAACATACTTAAATATAAAACAATTATAATATTTAAGATGTCAAACCTAGAATTAGAATCAGGCGATGAATCAAATGAAAAAAAATATCAAGTAAATGAATTTGAAAAATGGGACGAATTAAAAAATATAGATAAAGGCTTATTGAGAGGAATTTATGCATATGGGTTTGAAAAGCCAAGTACTATTCAACAAAAATCTATACTTACCTTTCTTGATAAAAAAGATTTGATAGCACAAGCTCAATCTGGTACCGGAAAAACAGGAGCGTTTGCGGTAGGTACCTTGAACAGTATAGATATAAAAAAAAATATAACCCAGGTAATGATATTATCACCCACAAGAGAATTATCAAGACAAAGTTATGAAGTTGTAACGAATTTGGGAAAATTTATGAAAGGATTAAAAACTCAACTATTAATAGGTGGCACCGAAATAGATGGAGATATTGAATTATTGAAAAAAGATGTGCCTCATGTAATCATAGGTTGTCCTGGAAGAACTCATGATATGTTAAGAAGGCGAGCAATAAACAACAATACAATTAATGTCATTATACTAGATGAGGCGGACGAAATGTTATCTCAAGGTTTTAAAGAACAGGTATATAATATATTTCAATATTTAAACAAGGATGTTCAGGTGTGTTTATATAGCGCAACTTTGCCTAACGATATTTTAACCTTGAGTACAAAATTTATGAGGGACCCTGTAAAAATTCTGGTAAAAACAGAACAACTAACACTAGAAGGAATATCACAGTATTATATTGCTTTAGAAAATGACCAAGAAAAATACAGTACATTGAAAGACATTTATCCTACAATTGCCGTAAGTCAATGCATAATATATTGCAATAGTGTAAAAAGAGTAAAAGATTTAAATGACGCTATGAAACAAGATGGATTTCCTGTAGTTTGTATTCATAGTGGCATGGATAAATCAGAAAGGGCTGATGCGTATACAAGTTTCAAAAAAGGACATAATCGTGTACTGATTTCTTCAAATGTCACCGCTCGAGGTATTGATATACAACAGGTTAGAACAGTTATTAATTTTGATATACCAAAAGACGTAAATACCTATTTACATAGAATAGGTAGAAGTGGTAGATGGGGTAGAAAAGGAATAGGAATTAACTTTGTTACAAGAAGAGATGTTAAATATATGAGAACCATAGAAGAACATTATTCAACTGAAATAAAAGAATTACCCGCAGATTTTGTATTTGATATATAAAATATTATATTATAATATATGAATTTTTATGGCGTAAGAACAATACAATTATTTATAGAAAAAATAGAATCATTCTTTAAAATAAAACTAATTGAAAATAAAGTAGAAAAAATTTTGAAAAGAAAAAAAATATCTTGCTACAAATTACTAACTTATGATTTAATATTTTGGGTCGTTTCTTTGATAGTTACGATTTATTTTTTAAAAGATTATATAGAAGATTATTTAGATAATAAGTTTAAAATTCTATATAATAGTAATTAAATAAATTAATACTGATGGATTACTTTGATTTAGATTATATATCATCTTTATTTGAAGAGGAACCAAAACCTAAAATATTAGATATAACTCAAAACAATAATAGTTTTAAATTACCTATTAATTACATTGATGAAAAAAATGAATTATCTAGCAACATTTATGAAGATTTAGAACTACTTAAATCAACTGATTCTAGCAATTGTTTATATGATTACGTCTTTGAAAATGATAATATACTAGGAAAACAATTATTAAAAGAATGGAGTAAATATTATACAACTAATAAGTGCTTTTTAAAAGATTCACAAAAGTTATATAATTGTTTAAAAATAGATGAATTAAACAGTAATGAATCAACAAAAGAAACATTTAATAATTACGTAAAACTCTTAAATGACAATAATTTTAAATCAAAATATGACTATATAGAATGGAAATATCTTGAATTTTTGAATTATAATACGTTTGTTTTACAAACCTTGTCTATTTACAATATGTCATCGCCTGTAATGTCATTGATTTCACCAATTATAATGCTTATAGTACCTTTTTTATTGTTAAAACTTCAAGGTATATCTATAAATGCAAATGAATATTCTTCTATACTAGAAAAATTAGTACAAGATGCTTTAATAGGAAAAATGATGAGACTACATACCATGCCTCTACAACAGGCATTTTACACAATTTGTTCTTTCGGATTTTATATTTTTCAATTATATCAAAATGTCAATCATTGCTATAGATTTAATAATAATTTGTATTTAGTTAACGATACCCTAATAACTATTAGAGAATATAATGAAAAAACCATACAAAATATGGAATATATAGTTAAAAAAACAGAAGATTTAAAAACTTATTCAAAATTCAACGATATATTACTAGAAAAATTATTATTATTAAAAGAATTAAATAATGATTTAAAGGATATTCAGCCATATGAATTTAATCCCTATAAATTAATTGATATAGGTTATGTTTTACAATTATTTTATAAATTGTTTAGAGACAATGAAACAGTTGAACTAATTATTTATAGTTTTGGATTCAATGGTTATATATCAAATATACTAGACATTAAAACAAATATAACTAATAAATATATTAATAAATGTAAATTTAATAATAAAAAAACATCGTTTGTAAACGCATATTACGCTCCATTAAAGAATCGTAAATGTGTTAAAAATAATTATAAAATAGATAAAAATATGTTGATAACCGGTCCTAATGCTGCTGGTAAAACTACTTTGTTAAAAACTACTCTTTTTAATTTAATATTATCTCAACAAATAGGATACGGATTTTTTGATAAATCAAATATTTGTGTATTCGACCATTTTCATTGCTACTTAAATATACCGGACACTTCTGGTAGAGATAGTTTATTTCAAGCCGAAGCTAGAAGATGTAAAGAAATATTAGATATTATAAAAAATAAAAATAAGGAAAAACATTTTTGTATATTTGATGAACTATACTCAGGAACAAATCCGTATGAAGCTGTAGCAAGCGCATATTCTTACATTTTATATATTATTAAAAATAATAAAAATTTTAAATTTATGATTACTACACATTATTTAGATTTATGTAAAAAATTAAATACAGAGGTTAAAAATAACCACATGGAGGTTAAAAAACAGAATGATAATTTTTATTATACATATTTAGTAAAAAATGGAATGTCTTCTGTAAAAGGGGGGTTAAAAGTATTAAAAGATTTAAATTATCCTGATACTATAATAAAAAATGCAGAAACCATATTAAATAAATTGTAATACGTTTATAAAAAAAAAAATATATATTTTATTTGTTTAAATGTTTACTATGGATAGCACATTTATTGTTAATATTGGATTTACTCTTTTGGTAGCAGGAATTATAACATATTATATTAGACAACAAATTGAATCATCAAATCATAAAATATCATCCATGTTTTCTTTAGTTTCAAGTTTAACTCAAGAACTAAATGAATTAAAAAAAAATATGATGGGAGGAAATAATGTTTTTAAAAATGGTTCATCTACACCTGAAACTGTTGATGGGCGAATTGCTGTACCCAGTGAATTAAAAAAAATAGTAATATCAGAAAATAACGATTCAAGCGATAATGAAGAGGATGATTCAAGCGATAACGAAGACGATGACGATGACGATGACGAGGATGACGATGACGATGAAGACGATGACGAAGACGACGATGATATACAAGAACCTCAAGAAGAACCTCAAGAAGAACCTCAAGAAGAACCTCAAGGAGAAACAGATGGAGAAGAATCTCAAGAAGAATCCTTACAAGAATCTCTTGAAGAATCTCAAGAAGAATCTCAAGAAGAAAATACCGAAAACATAAAATCTATTGCTATAACAGAAAACGCTGATGATTTTGTAAATTTAAATGTACCAGAACTAAGAAAACTAGTATCATCAAAAAAATTAGTATCTAATCCTAAAAATTTAAAAAAACAAGAACTTTTAGAACTTCTAAATAAAAAATAATTTTATATAATTTAATATATATAACTATGAATCCATTACAAGAAAGAAACAGAGATATAATAAAAAATAATAACATTAATACTAATTGGGATTATAGACATTATTTAATGAATAATGCAAAATCTATTATGAGTCATAACAAATATAATTCATGTTTAAATACTGGAATATCCAATGACGTTGATTATAAAAAACGAGATGGAAATCCATATATGTTTACTTCAACTTTAGATGACTCTAGACCATTTGGTTATCAAACAAGTGATTTAAAAGAAACATTTATTTACAAAAGACATGGAGAGATGCTTAAAACCGCACCAAAAATTTCAAAAAAATAAATAATAAAATTATTATATTTAAAAATATAAATATAACAATTGTAAATGAAGGTATTAAGTATTGATGTAGGTATAAAGAATTTAGCATACTGTGAATTACACATTGATAATAAGGATTATACAATACATTCTTGGGATGTTATAGATTTATGTGAAACAAAAAATGAAAAATGTTTATGTTTAAATAAAAATGGTAAGATTTGCAACAAAAAGGGTATTTATCATAAAAATGAAATATATTATTGTAAAAAACATGCCGAATTAAGTGATTATCTTATTCCATCTAAAGAACTAACGATTAAAAAACTAAAAAAAAAGAAAATACAGGATTTAAAAGATTTATGTGATAAATTTAATATTACTATAATCTCTCCAGCTTTAAAAAATAATATAGTTTTGTCGATTGAAAACTATGTAAACGAAAAGTGCTTAAGTAAGATTGAAAGTACAAATGCAAATGATATGGATTTAATAACGATTGGAAGAAAAATAAATGAATTATTATCAAAAAAATATGAAAATGTATTTGACATAGTTTTAATAGAAAATCAAATAAGTCCAATAGCAAATAGAATGAAAACAATTCAAGGTATGATTTGTCAATATTTTATAATGAATAATGTAAAAAATATTGAATTTGTATCATCTATAAATAAATTAAAGGATTTTGATATAGGTAAATCAACTAGTTATAGTGAAAGAAAGAAGAAAAGTATTAGTATAACAAAAGAATTATTAAAAGAAGATAATTCTAGTAAAATATTTGACACAAGTAAAAAAAAGGACGATTTGGCAGACTGCTTTTTACAAGGATTATGGTATTTAAAGAATAAAAATATAATAATTTAAAGTGCGAAAAACTTAAAAATATAAGTTCTTAATAATTCATAATGGAAAGTATAGAAACGATTGAATTAGGATCATTTAATGACGGGCCAGAAAAAATAATTAATGCAGATAGCGGAATATCAAGTAGGCCTTCTGTAAATTTTGGCCCAGGTGCAGAACTGTTAATGAATGATAAAAAAATTAATTCTAATGAGAACATGGAATCTGATATAAATTTAGGAGATTTGGAAAATCTAGAAAAAGAACTAAATGATACAACTTTCACAGTAGATAAAAATGAAAACAGTTCTAGATATCACGAAAACAAATCATCACTATTTAATAATGATGAAGATAATTCTAAAATAAAGATAAATATTTCAAAAACTATACATGAAAATGAACCTGAAGATTCGAATGGAATGGGTTTTATTTTTGGAAATCAAGAAACAAAACCTTCCGCACCGGTTGATAAAACTTGGGATGGTTTTGCAACATTTAATGATATACCTATAGGTGAGAACAAGGCAGACCCAAAACCGCAAATGAGTAAAGAAGAATTACTAAAAGAAAAATTTTCAGTACTAAAAAAATTAGAAGATCTAGAGAAAAAAGGAGTAGAACTGACGAAAAAGTACAATATGGAATCTTCTTTAGCAGAAATGCAAGGAGAATATGAAACAATTGTATCTGAGAAAGAAAAATCAAATAGTGTAAAATTTCAAGGTCGAATGTTAATGGCTGCAATTACTGGTCTAGAATTTTTAAATAATAAATTTGACCCATTTGATTTAAAACTAGATGGATGGGCCGAGCAGGTGAACGAAGGTATAGACGATTATGATGATATATTTGCAGAATTGCATGATAAATATAAATCTAAAGCAAAACTAGCACCAGAATTAAAATTAATGTTTCAATTAGGCGGAGGAGCAATAATGCTTCATATGACAAACACAATGTTTAAAACATCAATGCCTGGAATGGATGATATTATGAGGGACAATCCCGATTTAATGGAACAATTCACAAAAGCGGCTGTAGACAAAATGGGAGACGAAAATCCTGGATTATCTGGTTTTATGAATAACATTATGCAACCGGATATTCCTACTCCTCAGGGTCCTCCTCCACCTGCAGCAGTACGTACACAAGGTTCATACTCAGAACCAGTAGTTGATCGTCAAGCAGATGTTCGTATTTCAAATAGACCCGATTTAAGCTATGGTAGAGGAAATACAGATGGAATTAGTATATCGGAATCATTTCTAGATACAAATGTTGTAGAACAAACAAAACCTATAGAACTTCGTGATGAAATGAGCGGACCTACCGATATAAATGAACTATTAAGTGGTATTAAAAGTAAAAATGACGAAGAACCGGTAAGTTTAAATATAGGTGATAAACAACCAAAAAGTAAAAGAAAAAATCGCTCTGATAAAAATACTATAAGTCTTAATATATAATAAAATATTTATATTTTATATATAATGTTAATAGATAGACTATGTAGTCCCGCATTAATATATTTAGCATTTTCAATTATACAACTTATTTTAGATATATCACAAGGTAAATATAGATTGGCTATAGCTAAGTTGTTTATTTGTTTACTATTTACATATTTATTAAATGTTTTATGTGAACAAAGATTAACTCAACTTTCATGGATAATTATATCATTGCCATTTTTATTTATGGGATACATGTCATTACTTTTAGTTTATGCACTAGGATTTTCCGATATTAATGGTAATGATATTAATAATAATGAAGATAAAGATGATAAGGATGATGAAGAAGAGGATGATAATAATAACAATGAAAATTTAATAAATAATATATTTACACCAACTGCATTTGAATCTTTCGCTTTAAAAAAAAGACAATCTGTACACTCAGCGCCTAAAAATGCAGAAAATATTAATATAGATGCTGTTAAATTAGAGACCGGAAAAGTATAATATTATATAAATAAATTGAATTTAAATAATATTAATAATTAAAAGTAAAAACAATGACACAAACATTTATATTAATTGATGGAAGCTATTTCATATTTTATAGATATTATGCATTACTAAATTGGTGGAGACATTCTCAACAAGAAACAGAACCTTGTTTAGATAATATAGAATTCATAAATAAATTTGAAAATATATTTATAAATAAAATTAAAGAAATTAAAAAAAAACTAAAATTAAAGGATGCTTATTTACTTGTAGCAAAAGATTGTTCTAGAAATCATATATGGAGAAATACTCTATATTCTAATTATAAATCAACACGTGATAATAATGGTCTTGAAACCCTAGGTGCTTGTTTTAAACATGCTTATAATAATAATTTATTTCAAAAAGGTGGATGCTATCATAAAATATTATCACACCCTGGTTTAGAAGCAGATGACTGTGTTGCATTATTTACAAATTACATAACTAATAAAATACCAAATAGCATCATATATATTGTAGCGAGTGATGCAGATTATATGCAGTTAAAAACGCCTCAAATTAACATAGTAAATCTTAAATATCAATCTATTATAAATAACAAAACCATATTTGAAGACTCAAAAAAATCTCTATTTTGTAAAATTGTTTCCGGGGATAAATCAGATAATATACCACCCATAATTACAAGATGTGGTATTAAAACAGCTATTAAATATTATGAAAATCCTGAATTATTTGAAAAATTATTAAAAGATAAACCCAACGCAAAACAACAATTTGAATTAAATAAAAAACTAATAGATTTCAATGAAATACCTGAAAATTTAAAAAAAGATTTCTATGCGACCTGTGTTGAAATTATGTAGTACTGTTTTTTAAGTAATTTTATTTTTACCATAAAAATTTATAAGTATATATATTATAATGAATCTAGACGGATTTAATTCGTTTTTTTCACCTTTAGGAAAAGAATACTGCAACTATTTTTATTTCCTATCAGTGTTTTTCTTTATATTGGCAGTTATACAAGTAGGATTATTTGTAATGAAGGCTATGCAAAAAGGTAGTGTGAAAGAATTGCCTCAACTATTTATTTATTTACTTTATCCTCTGCTAGCGTATTTCCAAAATAGATTACTTTTCTCAATGTGTGTAAATTAATTCCGTATAATATAAATATTAAAATAATTTATATTATAAACATGTCTGTCAGTGTAGTATTTAAAGGTAATGCCGGAAATCATATGTTTCAATATATAAGTGCAATTATTTTTTGTGTTAAAAATAAAATTCCGTTAAATACTCGTCCAACCGCAAAAATGTTAAATACTTTAATTTTTAATGAAGATTTATTTTCTTTTAAAAACCCACATGAAGGTAAAAAAGGGAGAGCAAAATTAACATTTAGAAATTTTGATGAAAACGATGAACTAAAATTTAAAGGATACAACTGCGATTATATTTTTGCGGATTTTTTTCAAAATGCTAACTATTTAAACAATAACTATGATATTATAAAAAAATATGTTTATTCAGTTAAATATGACTGTAATTGTTATTTATCAAATTATAAACCAATTAATAAAAATGATATTCTTTTTATACTTAGATTAGGAGACTTTAAACATGAAGGTAAAAATAGTGAAATTGTTCACCCAAATTTTTTCTTACATATATTGAAAAATAATAAATTTTCAAATATTTATATGTTAATACATCCATTTAATGATAAAAATAGAATTAAGTATTTAAAACATTTTAAAGATTATGAAGAACGTTTAATCCTATTAGATAATAGAAATGAATTACTAGATTTCAATATAATTAAACACTTTAAAAATATTGCTATAACAAATTCTACATTTAATTGGTGGTCTTGTTTCTTTGAAGAAAATTTAAAAGATAAAAAATTATTTTCACCCAAATTAATAGGATATTGTGGAATCGGAGATAAATTTAAATGTCATGGAGCACACGTAAAAAACTTATGTAATATTCGTAATATTTCTATTCCAGTTGATAATGAATTTATTAACTTAGGTTAATTTTAAAATAGGACGTCTTTTTTGTTGATCTACCCAATGCACCTTACCACCCCTTGAAGCTTTCCAAAATTTATGTAAAAAACTTAAATTACCCCCATAATCTTTACCGAATATTCTATATTTTCTGCCTTCCACTTCATAAGTACCATCTTTATTTCCATAAAACGTACAGTTAGAAACTATATCTACTCCATTAGATACTGCATTGACAGCTCTTGTAAAAACAGTCGGTCCCGTCATTTTATGAATATCGTGAGGATGTCTATTATTTTTAATATTATCTACAACAAGTTCAATCGTTTTTTTCATTATAGGGTGTTCTTTCGCAAAAAACAATGCCCATTGTGCATAAAATTTATCTCCAGATTCTCTTGTAATAAATGCTTCATCATCTTCCTTAATAAAATCTTTTATAGGTTTATTAATACTTGAATCAATATCTAAATAAATACCTCCTTGCTTATACAATATTAAATATCTCCAGAAATCTACTTTCGCAACAATTATATCTATTTTATCATAACATTCTACAATCTCTCCATCAAAATTATCGTGAACATATTTGTCTATTTCTTCATCTGTATAAATTTCATGTGTATAATCCGGATTATTCTTTTTTAAAACGTCTATAACATGCTCTTGAACTTTTGAATGCATCTTTTTAGTATGCCACGATTGATAAATATTTTTAGGTATTACCATTATAATATTTATTGGTAAAATATTATAATAAATTTAACCTATCAACATTTACAGTTATCATTTATGGTTAACGAACGACTATAGCCATGAATTTGAAAATATTTTTCATCCGGGTCTGTTATCTGTTCTGCTAAATCACAACAATCCACGTGTTCAAGAATATTACTAGATAATTCTTTTTTAAATACACGTTGTTTTTTTCTTTCTAAATACGAACCGCTGTGATGATAATAACGCATGCTATTATCACAATAACAATCACTACTATTTAAATTATTATTTCCATATTTTATATTGTCATTTATTCCTTTCGTATAATGTCTTGTTAACTGTAATGCTTTTTTTTGTTGATAATCGCAACAACCCGCATTTTTAGATAATCGATAATCTAACTGTAATGGTGTTTTATCAGGACATCTATTCACATTAGACGTAGTTGAACCACCTGGTTTATTTATTTCATTAATCAAATTTGATTTTGATGCACGACCACCCGAACTACCTTGTCTCCTCCAATGTTTCATTGGATTCGCTCTGAAATTATTAGGAGTCTCATAACTATTATAAACCATATTTGAGACGCTACCACTTACAGTAACATCATCATAACCTTTCCAATTTTCATTTGTACGTCTAGAATAAAACATTTTTCTCATGTTTAAAGGCATATAAATAATATTTAGAAAATAAATTATTTATTAATATTAACTTATATTAATGATAATTGAAGTATTAATAATATTTTTTTTAATTTTAATAATTCTACATGTAATAAAAATAGTATATCCACTTATTGAAGGAAAAAAAAGGAGAAAGAAAAAGAAAAAGAAACGCGGCGGCGGTGGTGGCGGAGGCGGAGGCGGAGGCGGAGGCAGAGGCAGAGGCAGAGGTGGGGGCGGAGGCGGAGGCGGAGGCGGAGGCGGAGGTGGAGGCGGAGATAGAAGGGCTGAAGAAGAAAGAAGACGTATTTTGGAAGAATCACAGAGAAGAAGAGATGAAAATGAGAGAAAAAGAAAAGCTGCAAGGAAAAGAGATAATCAAGGTAGATACAAACAAGCTCGAAATAAATTTAAAAATAAAAGAGATAATCTTAAAAAATTAGAAAAAAAAATAAGAAAAAAACTATCTGACCAATCAAAAGGTGCTAAGGAAAACCAAGAATCTATACTTGCATTGCAGGAAGATATAGAAATTCTTAAAGATAATGAAAATATATATTATTATTAAATAATTTATCTATAAAATATATTATTTAATTATATTAATGATAATAGAATTACTAATTATTTTTTTTAGTGTATTAATTTTTTTAAGAATTATTAATATTATAATTCCTGTTATTGAAGGAAAAAAAAATAAGAAAAAAAAAAGAAAAAAAAAGGGATTTTTTAAAAAAATAGGAAAAGGTATTGAAAAAGCTGCTAAAAAAACTGGAAAAGGTATAGAAGATGCATTTTCAGGTGATGATGGATACGAATTAGATCCAGCAGGATATAGAGTTATTACGGATAAAATAAATAACCAAGGTAGAAAAATAAATGGTCTTCAAGGAGAAATAAACGTAAGAATTAAGGAATCGAAAGAAAAAGAAAATGAGAATCTATTAGTGTTAAAAGATATGGAAGAAGATGTTGATTATCTTATGCAGCACAAAACCGCTGAACATTTTTTTGAAGAGGGAGGGGGACGAGAGTGGAACGAAACGCAAGGAGCCGCAGCGGAGAAAAAAAAGAAAAAGAAAAAGAAAAAGAAAACGAGAAGATAATAAAAATTAATTTTCTATCATTAGCTTATTTTAGAAATAAATAATTTATAAATATATTATATATAATGTTTAATAATAATAGTATAATAGAA
>CESB01148870.1_pt1 | contig 18029 bp, 23 predicted proteins | sample 531071 | NCBI WGS metagenome assembly CESB01 (sample SAMEA2621259, study PRJEB7988) | marine metagenome | biome: marine biome (ENVO:00000447); feature: surface water layer (ENVO:00002042); material: "saline water (ENVO:00002010), including plankton (ENVO:xxxxxxxx)" | depth 5 m | reverse complement strand
ATAATAACAGGTTTTGGTTTTGGTTTTGTAGATGATGTTTCGTCTGTCGTTATATCCGTGGTACCATTATCATCTTCCTTTTCCTTATCATCGACAGTATAAGGTTTAACATTTGCCATATTTGCGTGTTGTTTACACGTATCGTGACCAGGAATACAATATTTTTTACACTGATCGCCTTTTTTTGTCAAACATTTACACCTAACGCGTGTTTCAACAACGGGTTTGACTGGTTTGTTAGGTTTCTTAACAGTATTTATAGTCGTCGTCAAATTCGTAAGTACATCCATTCTTTCGTGGAGACGAGAATTACTTTCGATCGTCGAGTTCATAAACACGTTAAGTTTATCACGAAAATATGAAAGATCTTCCCGTAACCTTTCATTATCACTCCGTAAATTTTTAATCTCCTCATTATTCTTAGCAATAGTTTTTGTGTTGCTAGCAATAATATTGTTACTATCCCTCACGAGGTTCATGAGTATATTTTCAATAGAATCGGACATATTTGTTTATTAATATTTTGATTTTAATTTTTATATTCGTGAACTTAGGTTTTCTTTAACTTGTTAATTCACAGCTACCAAACTCAGAATCAACATCATCATTTATATTAACCCTTTAAACGTTACACTACCACCTTTACCAATTAAATTTTCCAGTGGAGTTAGATAGTTCAGCAATCCGACCGTCTTCATTTCGGGGAAACCCAACGTCGAAGTGTGCAGACCACGCTGTGTTAGAATTTTTAGTATTCCAAGAACATAAATAAGATCTTGTACACGCTTCAGGACTTAATTTACCGGGACATTGTTGAGCTATTTGTGAAAATTGAGCATCGGGCATAGTTATCGGTTTATCGACTGCCACAACACACCTACCTGTTTTATATTTAAACCCGGTATGGTCATATTTATCAGTGTTATTCAAACGTACTTTACCGCCCCACTTTGGTTCCCTTGCTTTTTCCGCATTTATACATGCTTCTGACTTGTTTGATCCAGTGTTTAAGAATTTTCCATTTTTAAAAAAACAAGTATTATCATTCATTACATAACCTATACATCTTGGTTCATCGTAACATCCTTTCGCACACACCTGTTGTTTTTCTTCTGCATTTCCACCACCGTTAGAAATATGTGAAAGATCGTTACCACAAACACTCCCGTGTGTCGATTGGAAAAAATATTGAAGATTGTGACCACCACTCTTCATTACCATATTCTGACCATTCGAATCTGTAACGACAAGCCTACCTACATCCGATATTAATAATTTATAAGGTGCAATACCTTCATTAATAGATCTCATATGCTTTTTTATGTTACCACCGACCAAATCTTTCTTTTTACTAAACGATAACTCCGAGTGTTTTCCCTGCGTATTGTGTTGAGAACGCATTACAATCTGTCCTTCTGTTTTAAAATTAGTACCCGATGACCATAATATACCTTTATTATCAGTAGACCCAGATCCCATATAAACAACGAAATTACCATCGTTTTGATAAATGGCAAAGAATTTTTCATTTGGTGAGACAAAATCCACGTTTTGACGAACATTATCATCTTCAACAATTAAAGATGCGCCTATTAAATCACACTGAGCTAACCAATAGTCAAGTGTGGAAATTTTACTTTTTTCCGCCATGCCTTTACCAGGTACGTAAATCTTATCATTGTTCGTTATAACGAGTCTACCTTTATAATTTTGTAACTTAAACTCGTCTACACCACCAATACTTAAATACATATCTTTTTTTCGTTTAAACTTAACTTTATCACCGTTCTTTTCAATTTCAAACCAATACTCGGGTGCGTGTGAAATACTATAATACGTTTTCTTAATAATTTTGTCAAGTTTCATCGTGTCCGACGAAAGTGTTACTGGTATGGTAAGATCGCCGTGAGGACCAGTATATGTTTGGTCCAGATCGGCTTGTGAGAGTCCAATCTTAGCGGTTGCTAAAGCCTTACCATCACCTATAACCTTATCTTCACTATCGTATGCGAACGCTTGAACAATATTTTCACCAAGCGCAGAATCAACATCGTCTTTTATATTAGTCCCCTTAAACGTTATACTACCTTTACCGTCGTTAGACGTTGCGGTTTCATCTGTAGTTGATTCAGTTTGTAATTCCTTATCACCAATAGATCTCACGAATACAAGTTTGGCAACTTCATCGAAACCCGTACCGTTCGTCCATGATAAAGTAAGGTCTATAGCATTACTTCCATCACCCCCGCCTGCGTATTCAATTTTATACGTAGACGTCGTCGAGTTACCAACTTGTGTTGTCTCATCGGTATCATCAGATGGTTCTGTATTCTCATTTTCGTTTATAGTTTTTGTTGCGTCTTGATCGAATGTAAGTTGTGGTCCAGAAGTTTCCTCTTTATCGTCACTTGATTCCTCTTTATCGTCCTTCTTAAATAAAGTCCACGCGCCGAAACCAAGGGCTGGCATGACAAACATACAACACATTACCACAATTACGAGTAATATAATTACACCCGTACTGTTGGAACCTCCTCTTGGTGGAGGATAATACATTATTATTAATTTAACCATATATTTTATTTTTCAAACATGTTTATCTTGAATTTTTAAATAAAAATGTTTGAATTATTTTAATCAATCTTGATTAATACCCCATATATTTTCACAATTTATTGATCTTTTATGTAGTCCAGGTTCCCATTTATGTGCGCATTCCAAACAGTGTCTATAATCAGTAATCCCGTTATTCTTTCTACCACCAAACATTCCACTGTAACATATTTTAGTATCATTAACCATATACCCACTAAAATCATGTTTAGCTAAACTCATATCTGGTCCCTGAAACCACACTTTAATTTCATCGCCACCACTCTTTTCACTAAAGAATATTTCAATAAGGTACTCTTTACCTTTCGTCATATTATATGTTCCATCTTTCTCTATCTCACCATGTAAACCACCATTATCAACAACCTTTTTATAATTTACATACAAATAACTCATGTCATCGGATTCTGTCCAGAATTTATGACTACCCGTTTGTTTTGGTACGAAATGACCTTGCCAGCGAACAGCATAGTCACTTTTATTACCATGATTAGGTAAATACCCACCTGTCGCCTTATGTTTACTACTAAAATTCTTAATACCTGTACCTGTTTTTGTAGGTGTTGCGTTATTAAACGAAGAAGGGACTGAAAAGTATGAACCCTGATAATAGTACCATTTAAATCCACCCGTCAAATCCATTACTGGGACCGAATCCCCAATAATATTACCGAATGTAAATGTTTTGAGGTGGGTTTCACCAGCTCCGTCGGGGTCTTCAGTATAATTTTTCGCTTTTGTTTTATCAGTTGGTAATGTTTCTTTTGATCTCACAATTAAATTTTTATCAGAATCCAATAACTTAACAAACGATCCCGCCCATCTATCTCTACAACACCACCACGGGTTCATTCTATTGTATACCATAACCTTATCTATCACCGAGTACTCTTTTCCCAAATCGATTCTAAACCAATTTGTTTTACCATCTTTAGTATGTGCCATAGTTGTCAGTGTACCATCAAATAGTCTTTTTGGAGACGTCCAATTAGCATAAAAACTACTCTGGTCGACTGTATCATCACCGAAATCTTTCACAATATTTACACCACCAGAATAAACTTCTATTTGTGATATGTTCAGGGGTCTTTTCCAATCAGAATTTTCGTACCCGAACCATACGTACCGGATACCGATTGTGGATGTTGATGAAGGAACGTAATCTTTACTCGCTTTGAATCCCGAACGAAGTTTACGTTTACCATCGCCATCCTTTTCCCATATTATATCGAGTTTAGCATCTGTACATTCTTCTACTATACGATTAGCTTCGTTAGAGTCCCATGTTCCATGTGACGTATCTCGCGTCCATACATTGTTTGTATCTGAACATATACGTTTACACCCTTTTGCTGTATTCACATCCCCGTCCACTTGATGTATCACAACACCACCGTGACTACAAAAACCATCGTCACCTAGTTTAGTTTGGTTAGGTATTACACCACCAAGTGCTTCTGCGGCCGCTTTATCCGCCGCTTCTTTTGCGATCCTCGCATTCTCTTTCTCCTGTTCGTTTACAATTGCTTGTTGTTGATCAAATAAGGATTTATAATGTTGTGGATTATCGTCTACTTTAGAATCTGTGTTGGGATTAGGGTCATCGACGAATTGTAAACCTACTCTATCCGTATTTGTTTTTTTAGGCCATTGAACTTTAATAACGTGTCCATCACCGCGTGAACACGCTTTACCCGTACCGAGTTGTTTTTGTGTATGTGTATGTTTCCAGAATTGACACCAGTGTTTATTGGGATCATTAGCAGGTCCACACCCAAACTTCTCTACACCTAAAGTTGATTTATTCTTCTTAACTTTTGAATATATACCCTCACAATCCTTGTTCTGCGCATTTTCCCACGCCGACATATCTAAATCACGGAATTCAAAACTACCCAAATTTTCAGTAAACTCATCTTTTTCGAATCTAAGGAGTTGTGTATTAACTTTCTTATCGTCCGAAACTTCGTTATAGTATATATCGATCGTGTTATTACCAATGATATTATCACCAAAAGTTTTATTACTAAAAACGTTTAATTTAACATCCGTATCATTTTTTCTATTATTCGAATCACTATTTTCAGCCCTGTGAATTTCGTTGTTATTTTTATCTTTAACAATGAGAATCCATTTATTTACTACATCTTCGACACCCGTTTTGTTTCTCCATGAGAGATCCACACTGTCTATTATATATTCTTCAACAGTTCGTTGACGAAACCTATATAATAGAAATATGATAAATAGAATGATTAAAAGAAGAAGTATCATTTTATATATCACGAGATATTTATTGGTGGAGTATATTTATTGTTCTTCAGTTTCAGTTTCAGTTTCAGTTTCACCAGTTGAAGTTCCGTGTTTGGAAAATTCAACCGCGGCATATATAGAGACGGCAATAACAGAAGCAGTGAATAGAAAAATTGGTCCAGAGTTTCCCAAGTTTCGTGCGCTAATCATTTTATAGTATAGTCAGGGAAAAAAATATTACACTAATATAAATGAGTAGTCGTCCTGTATCTAATGTTCTTCTCGAAGCACTTTTTATTGGTTTGATGTTACAACTTTTGGTCATGGGTCTCACAAAATTTGTATATAAAGGTACGGGCATGTTAATTATTGCGGGTGCGTTAATACATTTATTGTTTGAGTATTCACCTTTCGGTAATATAAATGAAAAATGGTGTAAAATTATATTTAAATAGTTTAGTCTACATTAGAATTCATCTCGTCTAAAAGAGTATCTTTGTCTCTAAGAAGTTCAATTAAATCATCGTTTAAATCTTTCAATTTATGTTCAATTTCCTCGTTATACCCATCAAGGTAGGATTTGTAAAATTCTCGTTCATTACCTACGTTGTGTCCTTTATCCAAAAGATTACCAATAGTATATCTTGGTAATCGTATACCAAGTTCTTGTGCGCGTTTTTTCACAGCTTCTTTACGAACATTTGCGGTAATTCTCTGTCTAGGTTTTGTATTACGTATAGTTCTCCGTATTTGTAGTATTCTTTCATCCAATCTTCGTAATTCAGCTTCATCAAATTCACGATTTACACGTTGTAACCTATCTATTTCATCGGACATTCTAGGTACATTTATAGGTGGTACTATTAACGAGTTCACGTAATTTAACAATTGTTCTCTTTCATCTGCGTCTGCTGTAAGAACAACATCGTCGTCGTCATTTTCTTCATAATATCTGTTCCTATTTCTATTTTCGGTAGAAAATGGTATAGGTGGCGATACGATCGTACCATCACGCATTACTTCTCTCATAATAAAATTTTCGATACCATCTTCATCGGAATCCGAATCACAACTTGAATTTACATTTGAAAGAGTTTCGTGTACTTTTTTCATTGAATTGCACATTTCGAGATAATGTCCTTCAGGTATTATCTCGGAATTCAAGTCAATTAAACGCATTAAATTTGTAAGTTCGTCCATATTTAATATCTTAAAAAAATATTAATAAAAAATCAACTAAGGTTTGATATATCAACATTTATTTCATAAAACGCGTCTATAATTCTATTATTTGCGTTCATGAACTCACAAATCCTTTCCATTTCCAATTCGAGATTATCTAATTCTACAATGTACCCATTATGTAAACCTCTCGAATGTTCGTTAATTATACGCATATAATCGGTAAAAAACTCTCTACTATCAGTCGCATGACCAATACTTTGTAATTCTTCTATAGTAGTACAAAGAGGTAAATTTAAAGCACTACAATACGCAGTAAGTGCTTCTATTTTAAAACGAGAAGTAACGCGGTGTCTTATTTTTATTTTTGACAATGCTTTTTTGATTTCTTTACGTGTTCTAACCAAAACCATACATCGTTCGTATATTGAATCCATGGGATTTGTTTGTAGACTAGTAGGTAGAATACGACGACGTCTAACGGTATTACCTCTATATACGTCTCTTAATTTATTACACATGTCTAAATAATCACCTTCGGATATTTCATCCACGTGATCGTCTATAAATGTCATTATTTTTCGAAGCGTATCATCAGACATTATTACTTAGTAAAGATTTTTATTTTTTAATTGATAATAAAAGTAAAGCTTCCACGGCTTCACCTATTTCTTTGTGTTTTAAACAGAAACCATTCTTACCAGCTCTACAGTAACAGTTCTCGTAAGGACAATTTGGACGCATTATTATTTTTTTAATATTTAAATGTAATATTTAAGCTACTTAGGTTTAATTATCATCTACAATTTCACCTTCCTCAATATCATCATCGGTCTCATCTTCATCAAGATTAAATTCTTCTTCATCTGACCCATCCATTTCTGTAACATCGTCGTCGATATCTTCAGGTAAAACATTATAAAGCTCTGTCCAATCTACAATTCCACGGAGTTCGTAATCATCGATTAAATTGTCCAAATCAATTTTATCCGCTATATACCAATCATCATTGAGTGTATATTTCCAATAGTCTGCGTTTTCAAGTGTTATTTTATACGGAAATAATTCAACATCAACCTTTTCGTGTTCCTTATATAATTCAACGAGTTCTAACCTCTTTTCATCCATGTATATATTATACATGTAGTCCAATATACCGAGATCTCTATCGTAAACATTTTTTTTAGGTTCGTGATAAAAAGTTATAAAATGAGCTTGTCCATAAGAAGTATTTAATTTTTTTTTACGAACACCGAAATAAGCAATATAATTATTAGTATCTTTTGGTATAAGATGTTGAGGAAATCCAAATTCAGCTTTCAAACCATATACGTCAGAGTTTGTATCACATAAACTCGAACATAAACTACTAATATTATCTAATCTCCAAAGCGTGGTACAGTTTTTTAATAGTTCGTGTGTTAAATAAGGCATTGTAATTGTATATTTTATTATAACTCATAATGTTTAAGTATGATTAAATTTTAATCAGACATCATATTATCAAGATCTCTGTTTTCGTTTCCAGGCTTAGAAGGTAAAGTTTTCATAAGCTCTGACCATTCTAATTTATGATAAGGTATATTATTTCGTAAAAGAAATTTCTCACCCGAATCAATATCATTAAAGTATCTACTCAAATACTTAGTCCATAAATCATTAGTATTAGTGTTAATACTACGTGGCACAAGAATGATATCATTCTTTTTATCTTTAGATAATCTGTTTATAACCATATCAATAAAAGGATCTATAATACCATCACACCCTTTATTTTCATGAAAAAATTCAACGTAACGAATATCGTCTCGTCCCAAAAGTTTACTCAATCCAATATACCCAATATAATTGAAATTCCTAGCATTACACTTAATAGGGAAATTATGGTCAGGTTTAAGTCCCCAAATTTCCATATTGAGTTTTCCATCGCTCATCGTAGTGGAGAAAAGATCGTCCAATTCTTCTACTTGTTCAAGCTTTGTAGTTTGTTCTAATAATTCGTAAAAAACCGACATTTTTATATTTTTTAATATTTACATTGTATCAATATCACTTAGGTCTGTATCAGTCGATAATAATTCTTCAGCAACTATCTGATAAAAAGCCATTTTATATGCTAAAAAACCAAAAAGTGTCGCACCCATATTAAAATCAAAAGGTAAATTCGTGGAATTCCATAACGATTCTCCTAAAGCAAGACATGTAGGTACTAATAATCTTTTATTCAAACCTTGACTTTTTTCAATATTATCGACGTAAGATGAAAGTGAATCCACGTATATATAAGACGCTATTGTACCAACGCTCGCAGATACACCATCAATTGGTGTGTGAAAAATAAAGTGGTATGTTGAAACCGCAGCTCCGTACCTTAAAGTTGTTTTTTTTATTTTAGACTTTATTTGTTCGTATTCCGCTATACCTTCTTTTCTTCTAGTTGGACATGATATTCGAAGCGTCTTACTCCCAGGGTTTATTATAGTTAACATACTATTATATAGTGTATAAAAATATATCCTTAAAATAACATATGCATGTTTCTGATATTTTAGGATGGATGGGTTGTACACTATTAACTGTAAATATAATACCACAAATTTATAAAATTCGTATTACTAAAAAAGTTGAAGATGTTAGTACAACTTTTATAATAATAAACATATCGGGTTTATTAATGTATTCAGGTTACGCATGGTATAATAATATATTACATATAGCTATTTCAACAACAATTAGTTCACTTTTTAGTATTTACTTACTATTTTTAAAGTGTCTCTATACCCTTGATTAAATAATTTGGATCCTGAAAATACTTTTTCTTAAATTCACGTTCTTTACATTTAAATTCTTCACATCTATTAATCGATTCATTTACACGAATCTGAATTTTATTTAATTCGTATTCATATAAAATTTCATCGTTTTCTTTTGATAAATTACTCCATTTATCACCAAACATAGCTCTGTACTTTAAATTAAGTCTTTCGTATTCTATCTCATTCATCATTGTTTTATACAAAATCAAACAATATGAATCATATTCATCGCGTTGGAAATCACGGAGTTCAAACTCTCGTTGAGCTAGTAATTTCATGCGTTTATAAAGTTGGCTCTCCCCATTTTTCTCTCCATTGTCTGACCAACGTTTGGAGCCTTTCCTCTGCGAATCGTGGATTTCTTCCTTTGGATTTTTCTGGGGCCCCTGGGCACACGATATTTTCATAGTCGTATTTTTGAGATTTTTCCCATATAATCCTTTGAACGTCCTCACAGAGTTCATTTGTCGCTTGACAGAAAGCGAGTTTGTAATCGTTGGTGTGTAAGTGCATGTAATCCATTTCATTTATTTAGTATTTATTATAATTCTTTATTTATATTTAAAAAAACTTAGGTCTATAATGATTGAATGTTTTGTCGTGTTTAGAATATTCTACAATAATAGTTTCATTGGCATCATTTCTTGCCATAAACACGTCCCTAGAAGAATTTGGTGATAACATCGTATCTATATGATTTTTTATTTCTGTAACTGTATGTTCTACAGGTGTACTTGGATTTTTAGATATTACCATATCCGCCTTATTCCAAGGTAATAAACGAGACACACTCGAGTAAAATGTAAACATGTTATTATTTATATTTATTTTTTTATATACTAAATACAAGATGGTTTCACTCCAGGAATTACCTAAAAAGGTACAGTACATAACATTAGATTCTAATTTTGTTACTGGTACAAATAGTAATTTTACATTAGACCTTAACCTTTCATCTAATACACACGTAGTTGATATTAGTAAAGTATGCGGATTAAAATTAGTCGACTTCTATGTTACACAAGTTGGTAATACGGGGGCGGGTACGGGTAATGGAGCTAAATATATAGATATCATATGTGATGATATACCAAAACCAGCACAAATACTAGATGAACGTAAAGGTCAGGTATTTGCGAGAATAGCTCTAGAAAGAGATTTTGACGGTTCCAATAATTATAAAACACACGATAAACATTGGAAAAGTTTTAATCGAGAAACAATTTTATTCAATCCCATATCTATACAAAAACTTGATTTTGAAATATACGAATTACAGGGTGATAATACATACGATCAATTACAGGCAGACGCTGAATGGTTCATGACACTAGAAGTTACATCAATAGACGTAAAAGAAAAGCCTATAAACAGAGAAGTTCAGATTTTAGAAGCTTTACATAAACTTATCGGGAAGATTGAAGATCTTAACGTAAATGTTAAAAAGCTTCCAGATAAGGAGGATATTGATAGAATGGAAAAGGAAAAAAAGAAAAAATATCCACTTTATTACCTTTTTCTGGTAATTCTATTAATAGGAGGTGGATTTTATGTATTAAAACCTAAAAGCGTACCTACACCGATACAAGCACCTATGCCCATACAAAGATTCTAAATTCATTACGCTTTTTTAGCTGGTGCTTTTTTAGCTGGAGCCTTTTTTGTTGGAGAAACAACCTTCTTAGCGGCTGGCTTAGCGGCTGGCTTAGCGGCTGGCTTAGCGGCTGGCTTAACGGCTGGAGCTGGAGCTGGGGCTGGGGCTGGAGCTGGTTTAGCAACTGGGGCTGGGGATGGGGCTGGAGTTGGTACAGCCTTTGGTGGTTCGATGTGATCAGCAATATCTTTAATAATACTATAAAGTTCTTCAGTGCGAATTTTAGATCTCGCAAGTTCAATTGTAATTTTTTCTCTAACAGAGTCCATCGTGTAATATATATAAAAGAAAGATAATCTTTATACTAAATGTTATTCATCGGACCAACTCTCCTGAGTGGTATTGGTCAACACTGTAAAAAATATATGGACCTTTTTCCTGAACAAGGTTACACTAAGTATATAGAAATAAACCAGGAAATACCAGAATCTGATAGTGCTTTTATATTCGCACTTCCCGTAAAATACTGGTTAGATAAAATACCCGAAATCAAAAGAAAGATAAAACATGTTTCGTGCATGACCGTCTGTGAAACTGAGACAGTTCACGAGGATTACGGTAAACTCTTTGATTTATTTGATAAAATTGCCGTACCAAGTGAATATTGTAAAAAAATATTTGAACGACAATTCCCGACTAAACACTTTTATGTTGTACACGCACACATACCCGATAAACGACCCTATACATTTTATCATATAGGTAACGTATACGATCCACGTAAAAATTTTAATAAAATATTAGAGTGTTTTATTCGGTTAAATAAACCCGATACGCGATTAATTGTTAAAGCAACCTGTAATCGACCAGTTAATATAAATATACCAAATGTTACAGTAATTAACGATCTTTTACCAGATGAATACATGGAAGATATACATAATAAATCCGATTGTTACGTAAGTTTTTCATCTTCTGAAGGTGTAGGCATGGGTGCCGTAGAAGCAGCAATAAGAAATAAACCAGTGATTATAACGGATTATGGTGGCGCAACAGAATATATAGAAACACCATACATAATAAACTGCGAACTTCAAAAATTACCAAAAGATGATTTTTTATACAAAGCTGGTATGGAATGGGGTAAACCTGATATAAACCAACTTATGGAGTTTATGGAAGATGCGTATAACAAGAAATTAAGGTATATGGATCATCCAAAAACAAGAATGTTAACGTGTAAAGAAAATGTTTTACAGGAATTCGTCGTTAATATAATTCGTAGCGAGAACGATAATACCAGTTAAAACGGTACCAGATGTGAGTGAACCTCTTTGCGCAATAAGCATCGCAACTATATCATCTATCAATTTAATATTAGTTGGTTTTTTAAAGAGTTCTGGTATAAGCTGAGAAAGTGCGAGGTAAAGTGCCATTGCTATTATAACAGGTCTGAGTGTTTCTTGATCTAACATTTTACTATTACAATATATTTAAATTTTAGGTTTATGTTTTTTACAATAATTCCCACAAGATGCTTTGAAATTACATCTTTTACCACTCATTGTCATGGCAATACATATGTTAGTTTTTGTTCTATTTTCTATTTTCTGTTCGGGAACATTTTCAATAAATTTGATTTTATATTTTTCCCTCTTATCATCGTACTGTTTGCGAGACTCCCTGAGTTTATGAATACTTCTCGCAAACCGTTCACATTTCTCACTTTGATTTTTATATAAACCTCGAGCAATATCTAAATCTTTTTGTTCATACGACATGTTCATTTCTATTTCGATTTCTAATATATTTCATATATTTTACAACTGAGGTTATAAAAATACATGTAATTATACCATTACATAAAACATAATACCAAATATATTCATAAAACCCTAAAAATGTTGTTAATAACATTGCAATCATAACATAAATAGTATATAAGAAAATACCATGTATACTGTTATTTTGTATACTATGTAATGGTAATACACATGCCAAACAATTAATTATAGTTAAGAGATTATCATACAAAATTGTATAATGTATACTTGCTAAAACTAAAAATACATTTAACCAAGCTATCGTGACCGAATTAAACAATTCGTACTCGGGTTCCTGTTGTTGAACTTGTTGAGTTTCATTACTAGGTAATACATCTAATACAGATGGTCTTTCCATGTTATGGTTTACACCTATAACTGATGTTCCATCGGGTTGTCTAATTTCATTATAGTACATAAAAGAATAGATTGTTTTTCTTTTATGTATTTTAATTGTAAAGGATTTTGTTTTAGTTGTAACGCACCTTTAGATCCATATATTAAATCAAATAATTATGAAGTTCGCGAACTTATTAGACAATATAGACGTATTAAACCTTTATGGTTATACAATAACGAAATGTACTATAAGTTTTATGGTTTAAAACTAAAACGTGTATGTTATTCTTGTTTTATAAATATAAAAAAACCAAATATTAAAGTATTAAGAGATATAGAAATAGGTAAACTTAAACCATTACCTAAAAAATCTTTGGCAATGAATAAAACGAGTCTTTTATTATGGTACAATTCGTTACGTAGATATATATCAAAAAAATTTAAAAATAAACAAATGATTGTGTATAACAATATTTAAAAAATTGTATTGTAATAAGTAGTATGTGCGATACAAGTGGACCAGACACAGGCGCTATATTATCACTCAATGCGATAGGTAAACAGGACACTTATTTATTAGAAAACAAATACACAAATTCGTTATTTAATTACGATAATAAACAACATTCTAATTTTACAAAGTTTCATAAAAGTACAAATATAATTAAACCAGGTAATGCTAAAGCAAATTGGCCATTCGGTGAAACAGTAAAAGTCACTCTTAACCCAAGGAATATGGGAGATCTTTTATCGAATATGTATATTTCCATGGAACTTCCAGGATTACCATCCGGTGGTGGTAATGATTATTATTACGCAGATCAGATTGGTAGACATGTAATTGAATCTATAGTAATGCGAGTTGATGAAACAATCATCGAAACATTTCACGCAGATTGGGGAATAATATACGATGAACTTTATTTAGATGAGTCGGAAAAAAGAACAAAAAGATACACAATTAACAGAAATTTAGCTGAAGATACATCTTTGTTAGCTGGTAATCAAATATATAGTCAGTTTAATTCAAAATTGTTTATACCTATACCTTTTTTCTTCTCAAGAAAATACGAAGGTGACGAATACGAAACAAATAAACCAAATAGACCATACTTTCCAACGTGTGCTATTACTAAACAAAAAATCCAGTTTGAAATAAAATTCAGACCACAAACATTTTTTACTGATTATACGAGTACTATAACATTAAACAGCTTTGATGTAGTAACTGAAGAAATCACGATAGAACATAGTGAACGCTCATATATCACTAATAATAAACATGTTATGATTACTGATTTGGTACAAAAACATCCTTCAGTTGATATACCATCAGGTGAAACCAATGCTAAATTAGAACTTGTTCCAAAAATACCAGTTAAAAGTATCAATTGGTTTTTTAGACAAGAAGCCTTTGAAAATGAAACTATACACACGGGAGGTAATAATTTATTAGCAAATGTGTTCGCTAATAGGTATAATTTTTCGTCCAACGTACAGTATTCTATACAAAATGAATTTTATAACGCACCAATGGTAAGTGCTAAAATATTTATAAACGGTGAGGATGTTCCAGGTTTTCAAGATACTGATCATAAATATTTCAAATATACTGTACCATTATCTAACCGTTTATCTAGACCATATAGAAATATATACACGTATGCATTCTCGATGAATCCGATTAATGTGGAACCATCGGGAAGCTTAGATTTTAGTCAGATTAAATCTGATAGAACTGTTTTAGATGTAAAAATGACAAGTGGGTTAACAAGTGACTATACACTTAATATGTATTACGTAGGTTATCAAACACTTTCATTTGAAAATGGTTTCATGACACGCGCTTATTAAATAGTTGTAACTTATGGTCTTTTATGTAATCTATTATGTTGTTTTTTATACACCATCTAATGAAATTTAACTGAGCTACAGTGGTATGAATTTCATTAGTTGTACCCGGTATAGTATATGTAATTTTATCTGCTCTACAGAATGGATCAAATAACTTTTTACTATACCCATCCAAACTCGATTTATATGCTACGTGAACGCTAAAAATTTTACCGTCACAAGTCTTATAAGTCAAATTATTTTTTTTAGAATAATTTGTAATAAACCATTCTAAATTTCGTAACGATATACCACCCGATTTATTTAATATTTGTGTCAATATATCACGGTTTTCAGATACCTCATAGAATTTATTTATAGATGTTAATAGTACATTTGATCTATTCATAATATATATTCTATCAGGCATAACTTTAAGTAACTTTGTTTAATACACCGTATCAAACATTATTGGATTATCATCACTAGAATAATCACTTTCATTTGATATGTTAGAACTAGACTTATGTGTATATTCAAGGCATGTTCGAATAGGTACATCTTTTATGGTTACGTTTTTAGCACATCTTTTACAAAAATGGAATTCCCCCATATTTCGTACGGCTAGTTGACTACATACGGTATTCCTATTAGTAATACCAAGACATAAAATACCATTCATATGTGATTTTTTATGAGTATCTTTAATCAGATCTATATTCGATTTTAAATCAATTATACTCTTATTTTCCCTATGTACACGTTCTAATGCTTTACATATCTCTTGATCTATTATAGTATATGTATGTCTTAACATAGAAGATATAAAATCAGAACACTCTTTATTATTATATTCACGTTCGTTCAATATTTCTGGCATTTCTACGTCATTGTCTTCATTTACAAATCGACAATTTCTTGAAAAATCAGTAAAACGCATGTTATTATACCGAGATGACAATTCCCTGTATAATTTAACAAGTTTTGCTTGAATAGCTTGTTTTAACTTTTTTTCGTATGTGATATACACTTCCCTAAATATACAATCCATGGTGATATCTTATTACATATACTATTCTATTTTTTAAGTTTAAATATATCTGATATACGTCTTTGTTTAGGATCGTAATCACATAATCTACTACGCTTTTCGGGTTTAGATCTTTTTATGAGTTGTCCAAATATCTCTTCTTTTGGATCGTCAAATAACGGATCGATCAAATCACAAACAGGGTTAATAAATTTATTAAGGAAATAATAAGGATAATCTATCTCCATATTATTATCGAGCACATACTTCGGATCTTCAGCTTTCTCGTATGCTTTTGCCCTAGGATCCCATGTTTTACATAAAATATAAGGAACTCTATCACCAGATTGTGGTTCAGAACCAGGTTGTCTATCACGCATTTTATTACGGACCTGTACGTGTGGTAAATTATCAGACTTATAGGAATCACCCAACTGTTGCGAAAGTATAAGTTTTTCATTAGGAACAGATCCACCCAATAATTCAACCGCGCGTTGTAAAGCAAGTGCTTTTGGAGCAGTTGTATCGTTACTTTCAAGAATAACATCGAGTAGCTCTTTACATACTTCACGCATGTATGGTGTATTATCTCGACGAACAAGTTGAAGACCTTTTACGTCTATATAATCCATATTCATTTTACCATCTTTACCTTGTGTCCAAAGCTTTGCCGCATACCTTTTCTTTGAATATAAAAAATATGGATAATACACCTTTTCAAGTTCGAGATTATTTGGTTTCTTAAAAAGTTTTGTACATTCTTCCGCGGCACGTTCACCAAGTTCCCAACTATATTTGATAGCATCTTCACCTTTACGTTCACCGACGTCAAATTCAACCATAACAGAATCAGTATCCCCATACCTTACCTTTGCTCCCGGATAATGTTTTTCGACGTAATTCTTTGTATCCTCTATCATCATACGACCCTTCATAGTCGTTGAAGACGCTATAGGTACACACGGTAACATACCTTTAGACGCACCGGTAAAACCGTATACGGAGTTCATGGAAATTTTATATGCCAATTGTTTACCATTATACATTTCCTTTAAAGATCCTGTTGAATTAGCCATATCGCGCTTAGCTTGTTTTCTAAACTGTTTAAGTTCTGTTAAAATACTCGGTATAAGACTCGGTACATTTTGTACAAATTTATGTTTACCAAACGTTTCGATTTCTAAATCAGGATAAAACTTTTTATTTTCATAAATTGGATCCAAAATCAATGTCGAATAACACAAATTGTGTCCTACCATTATAGATGGATATAGGGCTTCGAAATCAAGGGCGGTTATAGGTGTATAATACGCACCCTTTTGTGCTTCAAGAACGGTCGCACCTTCGTACCCATCGACGAGACCCTGACCCCATTCTATAGTAGGAACAAGGTACCCCATTTCCCTCGCTTTTTTAGTTAACTGACTAAACACTTTAATCTGTTGACCTCTCTCTACTAAATAACATAACGGAACCCACGTCGCCTTTGCCATCTCAAGAAGATTTACAAGTGTACACAGTTTAGAAAGTAATCTATGAGGAAGTAAAGTATCCTTTATACAATATTCTGCGACCTCACGTAACTTTATCGGATCTCCTTCTTTAAAACGAGCAAACATTTCCCTCGCGGGCATATCAATTTTTTGGTCATCAAGGTATAATTTAGAAACGTTATCGAGTTTATACGAATCGAGTTTGTACCCTTTTTTAACTTCATGAAACATATCAAAAATGAAACGACCGGGTATAGGCAATAGTTTAAGTTCATTATCACCAAGTGCGCTAGAAGATAACTTCTTTATTTTCATCTCACACTTATGGTTCCTAAGTTTACTCATTTCATAAAAGGAACTAGAACACTTTACATTTTTTGCGCGTGTCATTATATAATTCATATCAAAACCAAATATGTTCCAACCCGTAATGATATCAACGTCCATTTTTAATAGATAGTTGCTAAACGCCTCAAGCATACTCTTTTCCGAATCATAACTCAAAATAGAACAATCTTGTAATTCTGGATCTGTCTTTTTATAACAGAAACACGTCTTATCGTAAGGCACATCTGTACCAAAATAACAAAGTGATACTGCTATTTGAAAACAACAATCACCGGGAATATCAGCGTCAGGAAATTTACCAGTAGAGCTATTACACTCAATATCAAGTGAAGCTACGACGAAAGGTGCGGTTTCTGGTTTATCAACTGGTTTAAGTTTTGTCCAATCTGAACACTTTAGATCCAAGTTCGTATTAGCATACTCTACGTGTATACAGTCATCGCCAGAATCTAACCACCCAGTCGATTGGATACCTGTAATATGCATTAATCTTAGTACAGGGTCTAAATTAGATTCGTAAAGTTTCAATTTAACATATTCCGGTGTTAGAATTACACGGGGTTCACCGTTTTCATCATCAACAGGCGGTAAAATCTCTTCGCGTAGTATACGCAATGAGTGTTTTAATAAGTACGACACTTTGCGACGATGAGCTAACGTATCAAAATTAAGTTTCATAAAATAAAATTTTTTACTATTCTGAAA
>CESB01148873.1_pt1 | contig 18092 bp, 15 predicted proteins | sample 531071 | NCBI WGS metagenome assembly CESB01 (sample SAMEA2621259, study PRJEB7988) | marine metagenome | biome: marine biome (ENVO:00000447); feature: surface water layer (ENVO:00002042); material: "saline water (ENVO:00002010), including plankton (ENVO:xxxxxxxx)" | depth 5 m | reverse complement strand
TAGTGCTGGACAACCTTCTCAACAAACTCCTCAACAATCTTTGCAACAAACCCCTCAACAATCTTTGCAACAAACCCCTCAACAATCTTTGCAACAAGCCCCTCAACAAAATGCTATGAATAGTAATACTCAAATGATTTCTCCATCAGAAGTAGATTTTTACTCTTACAACGGACAATTACCATATAAAGGCTCAGTTAATTTTATGCCTCGTACAGCCGATTTCAGCTCATTTGGAAAATAAATTCGTTCAAATAATATAATAAAGTTAACCTTATTATATTAGATTAAATAATGGATAATTTAAATGAAATATTCAATAGGAAAAAAATAGAGGACGAAATAAAACAATTATTATTACAATTTGATGAAAAAAATAATGATTTATCATTTAAAAAAGGAATATATATTTATGGTTCTCCTGGTACAGGAAAAACTTATTTTATCACAAAAATATTAAAAGAACTTGAATTCGATATAATCAAATATGATGCAGGTGATATAAGAAATAAGTCTTTAATTGATACTATTACTTCGAATAATGTTTCGTCTAGAAATGTCTTAGATTTAATGACAAAGAAACAAAAAAAAATTGCTATTATTATGGATGAAATAGATGGAATGAATAGTGGAGATAAAGGTGGTATAAATGCGTTAATAAAATTAATTCGTCAAAAGAAAACAAAAAAACAAAAATTAGAGGGAAAAACAATGAATCCAATTATATGTATTGGAAATTATTATACTGATAAAAAGATGAGGGAACTTATGAAAGTTTGCAATATTTTTGAATTAAAAACTCCTAGTAATGAGCAAATCCAATCCATTATTTATAGTGAAATACCAAAATTTAAAGAATTATCGAACACATACATAGAAGACATAATTAAATATATTCAAGGTGACTTGCGTAAATTAAATTTTGTATTAACTAATCTGAACAGTAAAGATATAGATTTTCGGTCTCCAGAAACATTTATACCAATTTTTCAAACAAAAAATTATAATGAAGATTCAAAGGAAACTACTAATCAATTGTTTGAGAATAATTATGATATATCTTTACATAATTCTCTTATAAATGAAACAGACCGTACAATTATAGCCTTACTATGGCATGAAAATGTCATAGATAAATTACAACAATTACCGAATTCTGTTTCTTTACCAATTTATATAAAAATTTTAAAAAATATTTGCTTTTCTGATTATATTGACCGAATTACATTTCAAAATCAAATATGGCAATTTAATGAAATGAGTTCTATGATAAAAACATTTTACAATAATAAAATTTATCATGAAAGTCTTACAAATATTTCTACAAAGCCATTAAGTGAAATTCGTTTTACTAAGGTTTTAACAAAATATTCAACAGAATATAACAATAGTATTTTTATTCAAGAACTTTCACAAAACTTAGATATGGATAAAAAAGATACTGTTTCTCTTTTCCAAGAAATACGTTTATGTATAGGAAAAGATTTTAATAATGATAACGATATATTAAATCAAATAAGTGGATTATTTGAGAATTATAATATTAATAAATTAGACATAAAACGTTTTTATAGATATTTAGATAAAAACTCAAAAAAGGATTTAGTCAACGAAGAAGAAGATTAACATTAATTTACTTTTGCTCGAGTCGTGCTATTTTTAATTTTACCTTTTAAAAGTTGCAGTTTACTAGAATCTATTACTAGTATAAATTTTTGTTCTATTTTATCTTGACAAACTTGACATATGATTATATTTTCTTTGTTTGCACAAGGAAATTCGGTACAGCATGTAGTTGAATTACATACATCTTGATTACAATGAGTGCATTCAGTTAAATATTTCATTCTTTTCTCTTTTTGACAATTAATACATTTTGCAAATTCTGGCCAATCTGACATGATAATTCGTTATAATACTTTATAAAACTTATAACGAATCTGTATTTATATATTTTAATCAATTTTTATTGTTTTCATTTATATCAATTATAATAGTCTCACCGCCATTTTTATTTTCTAATTCTAATTTTAATTTTTTATTATCTTCTTCTAATTGTTTTAATTGCATTGATAGTTGTATTATTTGATTTTGCATAGAAATCATATTATTTTGAATATTTTCTCTATCTGTAGTCATTTGTTGTATTGTTTGTTGTTGTTGTTGTATTAATTGAACAACTTCTTGATTTGATAGTTGTTTTGGAGGTTCTCCTGGTTTATTCATCATAATAGTACTATTACTTTTATCTTGTTGCAATTTTTTTTTCATTTCCTCGCGCTCTTTTTCTAATTCTTTCATTTGATTTAAAACGTCAGGTTTCATATTTGGTAGTCCTGGCTTATAATTATCAAGCAAATTATCAATATCTTTCATAAAAAATTTTTTAATTGGTTTTTCATCATCATATTTGATAAAACTTTCTACAGTTTTTGTGGACTCTTTGAAAAAATCAGGATGTGAAGTTTCAAACATTTTACGTTTATCATAAGTATTGTGATCATGAGAAAAAACTAATATTGTTTTTAAAGGATCAAGTTGAACAAAAGGTATAGTATAATCTTTTAAAAATGCTTTTTCTTCTGCTAAAGCAGCTGTATCATTATATCGTGTCTGATTAAGTAACTCTTTTTTAAATGCAAATGTGCCAGCAGTTGCATGTGATTCTCCATAAGGACCACATTGCATCATCTTTTTCATAGTTTTAAAGTAAACATAAATTTCGCTACTACCAGCACATAATGCTTTTTTATTATTTTGTAGTTTTTCTACAGCATGAGTTATTCTGTCTGGAGGATAATAATCATCATCATCCATATAAACAATAATTGAACCTTTACATTTATCGTGCATATAATTTCGTTTTTTGCCTAACAACATTTTTTCTTCAAGTTCAAAATATCTAATTTGAGGTATATCTGCTTCTTCAATTAAGTCTTTTATTTTATCTGTTCCATCATCTACAATTATCCATTCAATACGATTTTTTGGATAATTTTGATTACGAAAACATTCAAACATTGTTTTTATGAACGGCCTTCTATTAAAAGTTGGCGTACATACAGAAACCAATGGTTGTGTGTTTGAAGACTTTTTTTTTCCCATTATTACTTAATATAACATTTTATTTAATACATTTGAATCTATTATTTGTTTTCTGAACGAATAAAATAAGAGAATTTTTCAGAAAAAGCCGGATATAATAAACTACCCAATGATACAATCAAAACAATATTCATTAGTACAAACGATAATTTGAAGTTACCAAACATTCCCTCTACATTAGATAACTGATTGCGGATTTTATTTGTATAGCTTATCAAAATATAAAACAAGATAAGTGGTAATAGATAATCTTGGAATAGCCCTAATAATCGCATAAATGATTTAATCATACGTTGAAAAAATGTTTCATCTTCACATGTTCTTATTTCAAATGTAGATTTTTTGTCTTTAATATATCGATTAATTTCTTCTATACTTTTAAAATAACCGTATTTTGAGAATAAAGGAATAGAACCAATTGTATATGTGTATAAATAAATCACTGATAAAAGTGCACCTATAGGTACAGCAATAAGAAGGGTTATAATAAAACGTATTAATACATTTATAAAAAAAGTGAATGGATTCATATAGGCATACAATATTTCAAATGGGTCTGATGGAGGTATTTTTTTCAAATATACTAAAATAATCAAGGTAAATAAAAAGGTTAGAATACCATTTTCACTATTTTCCGATAGTAAATCGATAAATACATTTTTCAATGTTTCTGTATGATTTTTTACAAAGTAATAAACAGAAAAAAATACAAGTATAAAATTTAGTTTACCATCAAAATATTCCATTGTAAAGTTAGGAATAACATCTGTTAAATAATAATCTAGATTGGTAGGTATCCACATAGCAAATTCAAAAAAATACATAAATAACCACATATTATCATCTTCTTTTGCTAGTTTTTTTAATCCGTCCATTGTTACATGAGGAATCTTCAACTCTGAATGATCATTACCGTAATATTGTATAAAAAACCAATTATATGTTATTGGAATACTAATAAATGCACAGATTATAGACGACAAGAAATCACGTATAAGTTCTCTGTCTTGTTCATTTGCATTGTTATTAGATAACGTATCTGTAATTACATCAGCAAGGTTTTTCTGAAAAGAAAAAATGTAATCATATGTCTCGTTTATACCATCCCTTAATTGCTTTTTAACTTTTTCAAGGCTCATAGAATCAGCATTTGGGTCATCTTTACCCTGTCCCTCCCACGTTTTTGTATTACTTTTATCATTTAAATCAATATCATCTTTATTTCGAATCACATTATCAGTCTCTTCATCTTCTTCTGTATTTTCATTATCAGATGAATTATTACCAAATACAAAATTTTCAATCGTTTCTTTTTTATTTGATAAGTTCTCTGTATCGTTTGTAAATATGCTAGACATTTTATCAAATGGTTCGAGTTTCTTTTTCTTTACTTTTTTTTTGTTTTGTTTCTTATCTGTATTTTCATTTTTCAAAACAGAGAACGATTCTATATTTTTAAAATTATTTTTGTGTTTTCGTTTTTGTATGGATTTTAATTTATGATTCATATTTATAACCTGAAAATTTTCTTTTTCATCAAAACCACTAAATTGTTTTTGTAATTTATCTAACCAATCTATCATAAATATATTATTATATATTAATAGTATAATATATTTATTAGATTAACATAACTAACGAGCATGCATCATTCCACAATTTCCTCCAATAAATGATAACACATTTTGTCTTTCTTCAAATAAAGTTAAATTATAATTATATTCATATAATCGCCAGTTTGACTTCTTAATACCAATTAAGTCTCCGTCTTCACTACAAATTACATTATAATTTGAATTTAATGGGTCTACATTTGGAATATATGTTACTAATTCTATTTCAATATTTTTAAACTTGCTCATATTAATTGCTCCTGATGGTTGATATGTAAATGGGCTTGTATTCAGACAAAAATTATAACAATATATTCCTTCTTTTGCATTACCAGGCGTACGTACATATTTTTCAATATAATTGTATACTCCACTCACCATTAGATTTTCTCTATATTCACCATTTAATAAAATAGCCATCGATTCTAATATTGGTTTATGATTATCAGGCTTATAATCACCAGTAATAGTTATACCTGTATTTTGTTTTGAAGTTGGGTGTAAACCTGGACCATATTCTAATGTTGCTTCTGTTCCTGCTATAGGTGTAATATCTGCTAAAGTAACATTTCCAGGTACATTATTATAGGGCCAATTTGTATAATTACTCCACTCGTTTCGTAAATTTACATCATTTCTTTGCAAATACCACATCCAACTTGAAATCATGCCATTTGTCTCTACCTTTAATTTTTTAGTTCCAGTTATATTTTCATATTTATGTTCGAATATATCTTTAACTAAGTATACTTGATCTTGTGATGCAAATTTTTGGGTTTCCTCTTTTGATAAAAAGCAGTAAGTAGAAATTAAATGAACATCAGCATTCCATGTATTTACTTTATTTTCATAATCTTCTGGAAACACATATCCAGAAGGAGGTGTTTGCAAGAATCGATACATTTGAAATCTAGTTTCATTAAAATCTGGTCTGACATATGGAAAGCCATATGAATAATCAAATACATCTCTTACTTGAAACAAGTCTTGAATAGGCCTCATTGTAACAGTTATAGATAATTCGTTATATTGTAATGCAACTAAAGGAAAAGCACAAGAACTGTTTAGTGTGAACCAAGTATTAATAGGTATATATAAATTTCTGCCTCGAATTGATGGTTCCGCACCAGTTGTACTTTCAGTATACATCGCATTAGGATAAGCATTATTTCTATCTTGCGCATACGCTGGGTCGGTAAATTCTGGAACATGTCCAATCATGGTGTAAAATAATTTTTTCTTTTCCTCTGAAAAATCTCTTTCCATCATAGCATGTAAGTATTCTCCTGTATATCTTTGTAACATTAAACCTCCGCAATTGATTGTAATTTCTTTAATCATATGTGTTCCAAGATTTTCAATCCATTTAAATTCATAAGGTGCCCAACGATCACTTGTTTCTGTAATTGGTGAATGTATTGGACTCCATATATCAGGTATAGTAACAACTATGTAAGTATCCATTAACAATTCTGCATATCTCGGCATTTTAAATGTAAAAATAGAATCTTCTGAAGGTCTTAATTCTCTTAAACCATTATAATCTATACGAAATTTTTGTAATCCAAAATTGGTATATTTTGCATATGTTACTTTAAAAAAACTTTTTACTGGATTTCCAGTTAAAAATAAATTATTATTACCGGTGGAAACAATATTTAGTAAACCTCCTGCCATGTTTTATTGTATATTATAATATATAATTTTATTATATTTGTTTATATATACAATATATAGTATGAATTATTTGAATATTTTACTCTACCTTATTATTTTTATTCTATTTTCAATGATTTTATGTAATTTATATATGAAAAATAAAGCAAAAATAGTATCTTTAGAAAATACACAAGAAGGTTTTACTGGGTCTGATAGTGAAGTGAAATCTATAGAAAATAATAAAAATTTAGCATCAGTTGGTAATATCCAAAGTATTGGAAAAAAATATGCAGATTTACCATTAAAAGAATATTGCATAAAAGCTTCTTATAATAGTGCTTGTAGTGGTAATTATGTAAGTAAAGATATGATACGTCATGTATTATCAAGAGGATGTCGTTTTTTGGATTTCGAAGTATTTTACATTAAACATAAAAATAATTTTATGCCAGTTGTAGCAAAATCAACAGACCCTAAATTTGTATTATTTGACACAGATAATCATATTCCTTTAGAAGAAGCGTTCACTTCAATAATTGGCAACGCCTTTTCAGGAACATCTCCTAATAAAAATGACCCTTTATTTTTGCATTTACGCATTAAAACAAAAAAAACGGAATGTTATAATGAAGTTTCTAAATTAATTGATTCTATTTTAAAGCCAAAATTAATGGAAGGCGAAGTAAACGAAGAAACGAAAGTAAGCGAAATGTTAAACAAGATTGTAATTGTGATAGACAAAACTGTTCATCGTGATTACAAAGATTTTGCTAAATGTAAAGCGCAAGATGTAAATTGCTATGATATATCTAATTATACACATCTAGAAGGTGGAAGTCAAGTATTAAATAAATTAACTTTATCACAAGTTGAAAATCAACCATCGAACCCTGTTATAATAAAGGATGATAATGTGAGTACTACAGCAGAAGCATCAAAACTAGTATTACCTATTAGTAAAAATACACAAAATCCTAACATCTTGAAAATGGTACTTCGATACGGTATACAAATTGTAGCTTATAAATATGACCAACAAAATGAAGAATTAGAGAAATGTGAGGAATTCTTTAATGACAATAAAGGTGGTATTGTTCCTTTGGCTGGAGCCATTACTTATTTTGAAAGGATTGATACAGAACAAAAGAAATAAAAAAGTTATTTCTTAGTAACCTTAGAAGTTTCATCAACGTTTAATCCAATATTATTTACTATTTTTTCTGTGTTTTGTAAAATAGTAAGTGCATCTTTAATACTAGGTGATTTACTCTCAACTATAGTTTCACGAATTCGTTTTGTTTTAGTTGCTTCTCTTAGTGGAATAGAATTATCATGTTTTTCATCTGATATTCTTCTTCTTTCCCATATTTCCATTAAACTATCATCGCTTTTTGCACTACTTGCAAAAGTATCCATAGATGCAATACTATCATTACTTGGAATTGTTTTGATAGGTTTATCTGGATATATCGATATAAAATCACTATATTTAAACCTATTTGTATTAAGTTGATTCATATTATTTTGATTTATTTTTTGACTCATATTTTTTATTCATAGATTTTTTTCAAAATCAATTTTTAAATTAAAATAATGCAAAAGATAGAATTTAGTGAGAGTGGGTTTTATTTTGATTCTGGATTTAATCTTCTCTGGGCATGGATTTATCGTCCCCGAATATAATTTACATATAATCCTCTCTTAACATATCCACTCTTCTTGAAAGTGGAAATGGAGATCTTTGAGATTCATGAAACAAAAGAAGATCAGGATTATAAACTTTATCAATTAATAATTTTGTATTAATATCAACATTTTTCTCTGAACCTGAATTATGTTTTTTATTGAATAAAAAGTTAACGTCATGTATAGTTTCTTTTTCTAAGTAGGCAAGTATATTAATTCCAATTTCTGATGGAATCTTCTTTTCTTGGCAAACTTCTGTTATCATTTTTTTAGTATTCTCTATATCTTCTTGGTAAAGTTCATATTCTCTTCCAATTATTGTATCGCTTGAATATTTACTTCCATTAAATCCTTTTCTTATTAATATACCTGCAATATTATATTTCATATGATAATTTTTTTCATTTTTGATATCAGTATTATTTATCATTGATACTAAAGTGGTTAATATAGTTAAATCATCTATTGTTAAATTATTTACTTTTACTGCAAGTTGTGTAAAATATTCAATTAAATACATTCGTGTACTAAACATTACACTATGAAAAGGTGAACTATTTTGCTGTTCATCACTTTTTATCCTAAAATCAGCACCGCTATTTATTAGTAATTCAACCTGTTCTAGAGTTCCAAATAACACCGCATAATGTAATATTGTTTTTCCATTTTCATCTCGCGAATTTACTTTTGCTCCATTATCGATTAAATATTTTATTAATTCTAATACATTATCTGGCATTGGTGGGTAAGGATGCCAATTATCATCTATATCATCTATTATACTCCAAAAATCATCATAATCATCCATATCATATGCTGGTTCATTATCATCATTTATATTTACATATTCTTCATAAGTATGCATTAAATTACGAAAAAATACAGTTAATATGTTTAAATCTGTTTTTTTATTTATTTTAACTTTTGCTCCATTTTCAATTAAATACTTTACATTACTTTGTATTTTTTCTATATGCCTATCCTCACAGTTCCTAGCAATTAAAAATAAAGGTGTGTAATTAGAAGTATTTTTTATATTAACATCTGCACCGTTTTCTATTAGCAACTTTACAATACTATTATTCAGTTTGCCGTTTTCATTATATAAATCAAAACTCATAATAATTGCATAATGCAAAGGTGAACAACCATCACTATCTAATTTATTTACATTAGCCCCTTTTTCAATAAGATATTTTATAATTTCAATAGGTGGTTTATATATTCTTCTTCTATAATATATATTATTCCTATCTATTTCTTCACATATAGATACACCACATGCAAAATGTAGTAAATATATACCCTCGTATCGTATGTCTTCACTTTCTATATACTTATTACTAAAATTATTGATAATTAATTCATCCAATGAAAATGTGTTGAGTTTTTTATTAACATTAAATCCATTTTCAATAGTTTTCTTAAATTCTTCAATGTCATCTTCCAGAATTAATTTACAAAGTTGTTTTTCCATTTTTATTTTTTAATTAAATATTCTTAAGTCATTTTCAAATTTAAACTAATTTTCAACTTCTGGCTTTATAATTAGTTTATTATCTACTGGAATACAACAACAACAACCACAACAAGACTTGCAATAATCTTCACATAATAAACTAAAACCTAAAATAGGACAACAAATAAACTGAATACAACTTTCAAAATAAGATTCACTAAATCGCATTTCTGTAAACATTAATTAAATTAATTAATTTATACTTAATACATATTTTAAAATGTAAATATAGAATATAGGATATATGAAAGATAAATTTAAAAATAAATTATGCGATTCAAAAATGACTTTTGAAGAATGCGAATTGACAATATTAAGGCATGCGGTAGATGAAACCGAGAAAAAACAAAATATTGAAAAGGTAAATAATGAATCAGTTCAAAAAATGTTAGATATTGTTGTTAATTTTATAAAAAAGAAAAAATTAGTATGTTATGGTGGAACGGCTATTAATAATATTCTACCTGAAAGTCAACAATTTTACAATAAAGAAACAGAGATACCAGATTATGACTTTTTCTCAGATAACCCAATCAAACATGCAAAAGAATTAGCAGATATATACCATAAAGAAGGATACAAAGAAGTGGAAGCAAAATCAGGGATGCATTACGGTACGTTTAAAGTATTCGTAAACTATATTCCTATTGCTGATATTACCTATTTACATCCAGAAATCTTTGCTAAGGTTAGTAAAGAAGCATTAAAAATAGATGGAATACAATATGCTCCCCCTAACTATCTTCGCATGGCTGCTTATTTAGAATTATCTAGACCTTTAGGAGATGTAAGTCGTTGGGAAAAGGTGTATAAACGTCTTTCTTTGTTGAATAAAAATTATCCTTTAAAAACAAAGAATTGTAAACCCGATATTTTCTCAGATGAAGATAATCATCCTACCAGCGAATTAAATACTCTTTTACGTGATTTATTAATTAAGAACAAAGTAGTATTTTTTGGTGGTTATTCTAGTTTCCTTTATTCGAAACATATGAATGCAGATGAGGGAAATAAAGCAAAAAATATCTCTGAATATGATGTGTTATGTGAAGATCCTGAAACTGTAGGCAAGGAAATAATGAAATCATTAAAAGAAAATGAATATAAGAAATTAGATTTAATCAAACACAAAGAAATTGGTGAAATTATACCATTACATTATGAATTAACAGTAGCTGGGAAAGGAAAAATATTTTTATTTAAACCAATTTCTTGCCACAGTTATAATAAAATACGAGTAAATAAGAAAAATGTACAAGTTGCTACTATAGAAACTATTTTATCTTTTTATCTTGCGTTCTTATACGCAGATATGCCTTATTATAACAAAGATAGATTGTTATGTTTATCTGACTCGTTATTGAAAGTAATCGAACAAAATAAGTTGAATGAACGTGGTATTTTAAAACGATTTACGATTCAATGTTATGGAAAACAAAAAACATTGGAAGATATTCGTTCAGAAAAGTCAGATAAGTATAAAGAATTTATTGAGAAAAAAGTAGACCCTGAAAGTAAAGAATATCGTATGTGGTTTTTAAAATATATACCTAAAGGTAAACAGGGAAAGACAATTAAAAAAACGTTAAAAACAAATAATAAAACGTTGAAAAGTAAACCAGGATTATTTTTAATTTAAACTTTAAATTATATAATATAAATTATTATATAATCAATGTTACAATCTAAATTAGATTACAGTTTAAATTCATGTTACAAGAATAGAATTATAACATCTACAGAAGAACCACAATTTAAGTTAGATGCTTTTTGTATAAATTTAGATAAAAAATACCATAATATGCATTTTGTTAATTCGGAGTGGAAAGATTTTTGTAATATAACTCGATTTTCTGGTTTAGGTTCTGCGACTGAATCTCATGTTGAAATATTAAAAAATATCTATATTAATAGAAAAAGCTTAAAGTTTCCTATTGTAGTTATGGAAGATGATGTTTATAGAAAAAATGATTTTACAAAATATTGGAATAAGTTATTAAAATTAAATACTTGCGATTATGTTACATTTGATGCATTTTATTTATCATTGAAACATAGTGATAGTGATTTACCTTCTTATTTTGCATCATTAAAAGGTCATCGAATGATGGGATTTACAGTGTACTACAAAAAATTTTTTGAAAGATTTAGAACAATTAATGAATTAGTATTAGCAATAAATAGAGTTCCAATTGATATGAATTTTACAAATAATGAAAAATTTATTAAATATACTCCAAAACAGCAGGTGTGTTGTCAAATTGTATCTAAATTTTCTGATACAAAAAAAAAAGTAACTTCGCATTATCTTGATTATTATAAGGAAGCTGAAAATATATTGAAAGAAATAGATAAAAAAATATTTATTATAGGGTTTAATAAAACTGGAACAAGAAGTTTCAAAGAATATTTTATCAAAAACTCTATACCTGTCATTCATTGGGATGAAAATAGATTAGCAAGAGCAATAAAATTTAATTATGATAATAAACGAAAATTACTAACTAATTATGAAAAATATACGGTATTTTGTGATATGGAAGATATACATAATATGAATTTTGCGCATGTTACTTATTTCAAAGAAATGGATAAACAATATCCAAATTCAAAATTCATATTGAATATTCGAAATGTTGAAAATTGGATAAAAAGTAGGAATCGTCATGAAGATGATAATGGTAATTATACAGATTATTTTTGTAAAAAATTAAATTTAACGAAAGAAGAAGTAAACAATAAATGGCGTAAAGAATTTTATGAACATAATAATAATGTCATTAAATACTTTTCTGATAAACCAAATAAATTACTTATTTTTCACATAGAAAATGAGAATATAGAAAAATTAAACGATTTTTTACCTGAATTTCAATTAAATGCCGATTTGTATAACCATGAAGGTAAAACATAAAAAATAATAATTTTATTTTATGTTAAAAATAAAATTATCATATATTATTACTCAGTTGTTATAAATAGTTTACACATATTAATTAATTCTAAATTGTTGGTACTTTTTTTAAATAAATTATTTATTATATCGTTATCTCTAAAACGAATTGTATAATCTTGTTGAATGTTATTTCTACCAATTCTTCCCATGGCTTGATAAATTTTTTGTTGTGTGGAATTCATCAAATCTTTTCCTATAAAACCATGACAAAACTGATAATTTGTTCCATAAATATAATCGGTTGAAGCAATTATCATAAACAATTTTTGTTCATCAGCAAGGCTTTTCATAATTTCCATATATCTTGCATTTTTATGTAATTTAAACGTCCCGATACCTAACAATATTAGTACTTTATAGTTATTTTCGACTTGCAAGTTCATTATTTCTTTCACATTTTCTTCCCCAAGGTCAGATACAAATGCGTTTTCAACAACATTTCCATTTGGTACCCATCTTTCTTGATGGGGTTTCGTATTTGGTAAGTATTTTGCATCTAAATTTGCTATTACAATTTCTTTTCTTAACTTATTTACCTCATTCACTAGCTTTTGAGATTCATTTGATATACGCCCACTTTGTCGTTTTTGACTACCTTTTCCATCGTCATCTTTATTTTCTAATGATTCTTCGTCATGTCGAATTACTTTTTCTAATTTATCTATTTTTTCTAATGTAATTTTGTTTTTTTCTATTTTTTTCATAATTTTATCAAATGAAATTGGGTCTATTTTGCTTTGTTGAATATAAAACTGAGCTACCTTATCAATATCATCTGTTAAATATATAGTAGGACCATCTGTGAATGTATATGCATCATTTGTAGTTGCAAGTAATCCTCCAGTATTTTTTACTTCTTTTTTTAAAGTATTATTTGGTTCAAATACAGTATTTACACGTTTTAAAGGCTTCCCGTGCAGATTACTAGATTCATGTTGCATGCTTTTAGATTTAGATAACATATTTGTATCAAACCGATTGATTTGTGTAGATTTCATGTATTCAAATATAGTTGGCCAATTCTCTCGCTCAATAATCAACAAACATTGCAAATAATACTGTTTTAATGACTTCATTGTAATTTGTTCTATAGAATGAAATGTATCATTAATATCAATAATATCTTTTTCGTGAATATATTTTATAAAACGAATAATTTCTCGTAAATCAAAATATCTTAAGAGAGTTTGATTTTCCAAACAGAATCGAGCGCATTTTATTAAATCTTCGTAGTTGTCATGTAAATAATGAGGCAATACACAATACCCTTCTTTGTTCAAAATTGGAATACTTTTCTTGCAATCAAAACTTGATATATTAAAGATATCTGCTTCTTCAAATTTTTGTTTAAAATCTTCAAAAACGCCTTGCAGTTCGTCTTCTGTAGGTAATGTTGCACAAGATAATACTAAATGAGGAATTTTATTATTTGACCAGTTGTTTTGAATAATTGAGTGCATTTCATGTTCCTCGTAATCCATAGTAATTGTAGGTTCATCCCAATATGTAATAATATCATTCGCATCATTAAAGGCCAACATATAATGCATACAAGTTAAATAAGATTTCACATCGCATATCATAATTTCTACATTTTTTCCATTTGAATGGTCTACTTTACCAATCCCTCCTGATTTTCTATGAATAGTATAATCAATAGCTGAGAAATAATGAAGTCTTATATCAGAAGAACTTGAACAACCAAATCCAAAAGCCACTTTTTTCTCCATGGAAATTGCCGATTTTGCGAGAGCCATACCAATATGTCTTGCGACGCATACAAATATAATTCGATTATTTGTTGCCAATCCAATAGGAGTAAGTGTTTTTCCTGTACCAGTAGGAGCAGTATAAAGAACTAATGAAGGAGTTTTACTTTTATATTGAGTATACAAATTATTTAACTCTTGCATTGATTCGCTGATTTCTCTTTCATATCGAGAATTGTTTACTTTTTCCAATTCTTTGTTTTCTTTTTCTTTTTCATAAAAACTTTTTCTTTCTTCTTCGTCATCTCCCATATATTTATTTTCAGGGCTCCATTTATGTATCTTTATTTTTGTAGATTGAATCTTTTTCTCAATTTCTTGAATTTGATTACTAAGATTATCATTGAAACTATTTATTTTGGCCTTTGATGAGTAAATCTGGAATATCTTTTTTTGGTGACTATACAGTTCCATATCACTATATTTGATTAGATACTTATTTTGCTCAATCAATTCGTAAGCCATATATAAAACATCTGGAATAAACACTTTGTTACTAATATATTGTATAACTTTATCAATATAACCAAGTACAAACTTATTGATATTATCAATAGTTGCGTTTTTCATATGAATTAATGTATACAAATAAAAGATGTAATTGTTTTTTTTCTTTGAATAATAACGAACTAGTTGAACAAATAAATCGATTAATATATATTCAAATATTTTTTTTTTGTTATTTTCTATATTTTGCTCAGCATTTTGAATTCGAATAGAATCACTACTTTTTAAATGTTTAATTTCACTACCTTCTAAAAACTGCATATCTGTTATGTTACTCATAGAAGTACCTTTAGCATATTTATTGATAGCATGTTGAATATCATTTTGAAAATATTTTTTAAAAATAAAGTATTCAATTTCAGGAGCCTTTTCTATTTTAGTGAATGTTAAGAAACTTTTGGTATCGTTATGCCTGATATTATTTTCAACATAACCTTTCATTATCATGTTTAAAACTTTTTTCTCCGTTTCAGAGACAGGCTTTTCAATGGTTTCCCATTCCGCCTTAGTAAGTTTTGATTGGTGTAAATCCATATTTATTATATTATAATATAATTATAAAAATTATTAAAATCAATTTTTATTCTTTATTATACTATGTTTTCACATCTTTTTCGCAAAAATATACAAAAAGTTGGTTTTGAAGATATTCAATATATATATAAAAATCCAGAAAAGTATATATTAATAAATACATTACCAAATAATCAACAGGATTGTTTGATATATAATACAATACCTTATGAAAAAGAAGAAGTATTATTAAATAGTCTATTGCAATCTTATGATTTACATAACAAACATATTGTGATTTATGGAAAGAATTGCGTTGATGAATCGAGTGAAAAAAAATGTAATCAAATACATGGTTTAGGATTTCAATATGTATTTCATTATTGTGGTGGTTTATTTGAATGGTTGTTATTGCAAGATATTTATGGGCGTGATGAATTTCCAACTACAAACTACATTTTAGACATTTTAAAATATAAACCTCAAAAAAACATTTCAGGAAACCTATTACAAAATTGATTAAAAATTCGTGCATGTTTACAATTATAAAAATTAGGTTATATTAATGGGGGTGAAAATTATCTCAATTGAAGGAAACATTGGTTCTGGAAAGTCAACAGTTATTCATAATTTAGAACAAAAATTAAAAGATAATAAAAATTATGTATTTTTGCGTGAACCTGTAGATATTTGGCAAACAATTAAAGATAACTATGGAAAAACTATATTGGAAAAATTTTATGGAAGTCAAGAAAAATATTCGTTTGCTTTTCAAGTAATGGCTTATGCTACTCGTACTTCTATATTACAAGAAGCTATTCGTAAAAATCCAGAATGTAAATATGTTTTGTGTGAGCGTTCCCTAGAAGCAGATAATCGTATATTTGCTAAAATGCTATACGATGATGATAAAATGGAGAAAGTAGAATATGAGATATATGAATACTTTTACAAGACAAGAAAACAGGATATGGATTTAGATGCGGTTATATATATTGATGCCAATGCTGAAACATGTTTAGAGCGAATTAAAAAACGTAGTCGTAATGGAGAGACAAATATAACCTTAGATTATTTACAAAATTGCAAAAATTATCACGATAATTGGTTACTTGGTGATGATGAGTGTTATAAAAATTATATACTGTATGCAAATGTACCATATTATTTTGAAAATATGCCATGTTTAAACACCATTTATTCGGGGCACAATTTAGAAAATTTACAAGTAATGCATGTAAATGCAAATCCTAGTGCAACATATAAGAATGAAGATGATACAGATATAGGTCATAAATGGTTGGAAATAATTAAGGAATTTATTGATGGTTTATAAAATATTTTAGTATATTATTTAAATGTTTATCTGTAAATAATATATGTGTGGTATTATTGGTATCCATAGTACTATTAAGAATGAAAAAATTTTTTATGAAATCTTTGAAGGATTAATGTGTTTACAACATCGAGGTCAAGATAGTGTAGGAATTAGCAACGAAGAATGTGTTCGCAAGTATGATGGACTCGTAAAATATGCATTTCAGCATGAAAATTTAGATAGCCAGCCTTGTCAGAACTATATGGGACATGTTCGTTATGGTACAAATGGATTAACCAATAATATTCAACCGCTTTATACAATTTTTCCAAGACGTATTAGTTTATGTCATAATGGCAACATAACGAATACACAAGAAGTAAAAGATATAATTTATAATAGTTATCGTATTTTGTTAGATACACAATCAGATTCTGAAATTATTTTATCACTTTTTTCATGCAAATTATATGAATTACTTAATAAAAATGGTAATGAAATTACTGAGGATAAAATATTTATAGTAACAAATTTTTTACATAATGTACTGAAAGGTAGTTATTGTTTAATAATTATTATTAAAGATTATGGTATGATAACCGTGCGCGATAAATTTGGAATAAGACCATTAATATTTGGAAGAAAAGAGAATAATTTTGTAATAGCAAGTGAGTCTGTCGCATTAGATTTATTAGATTATGACATTGTAAGAGATGTTAAAGCTGGAGAAACTATAATTTTTAAAAATAAAGAAATATCACCCATATTTAATTACTATATGTCTTCTTCTTTGAGACCATGCTTATTTGAATATATATATTTTGCAAGACCTGACTCTATAATTGATAAAATTAATGTAAATGAAGCAAGAATATTAATAGGAAAAATATTAGGTGAAAAAATGAAACAACTTTGGAATTGTAAGGAGATTGACTATATTATACCTGTTCCGGATACTAGTGTTACTTTTGCAAATGGTATTCAAGAAGTCATAAAAAGACCATTTCGAGAAGGTTTTATCAAAAATCGTTATATTGACAGAACATTTATTATGAAAAACAAAAATATTATTCAACAAAATATTAAACGTAAATTATCCGGTATTAAAAATAGCTTTAAAAATAAAAATGTCTTGATTGTAGACGATTCAATTGTTAGGGGGAATACGAGTAAACATCTAATTAGAATGATTAAAAAATATGGCTGCAAAAAAATATATTTTGCATCCTGCAGTCCTATTATTAAAAATACAAACAATTATGGTATATATATACCGACTAAAGAAGAACTTATTTCTTTTAATCGTACTGAAGAAGAAATAAAGAAAGAATTAGAAGTAGACTATTTAATTTATAATAATTTGGAGCCGATTATAGACGGTTTAAAACAATTAAACAAAGATATTGACAATTTTGAAATATCTATGTTTTTATAGGTCAAATTTTAC
>CESB01292040.1_pt1 | contig 18110 bp, 16 predicted proteins | sample 531071 | NCBI WGS metagenome assembly CESB01 (sample SAMEA2621259, study PRJEB7988) | marine metagenome | biome: marine biome (ENVO:00000447); feature: surface water layer (ENVO:00002042); material: "saline water (ENVO:00002010), including plankton (ENVO:xxxxxxxx)" | depth 5 m | reverse complement strand
TAATAGCTCAATTGGCTTGATTTATGCACTGAAAAAAATTTTTACTTTATCGAAATTAATATTAACTATAATTATTTAAGACTTTTAAGTAAATATTTAAATCTTTTTATAGACTCAACATCTATGTATTTTATCTCTTTTTTAAAATCATAACTTATTTTTTTTGAAATTTTATTTTGTATTTTTTTATTTTTTAAAATTAAGAATATAGTTTTTTCTATATTTTCTATATTTTTAGTTTCAAACAAAGATAAACCGTATTTATTTTTTAAATCATAAATGTTTTGGTTCCATATTTTTCTTTCGCTTTTCGCGTATAGGATTGGAATAACTCCATTAATACCTGCCTCAAAAATGGAACTCGAGCCTATCGTGATCATCACTATTGACCTAGACAAAGTATCATACAAACTGACAGTTCGAGCATCATCTATATTAACATTTTTTATGATTTCTTTATTAAGTAAATATTTTCCAAAGTTATCTTGAGGATGTGTCCTAATAAGAATTTTGTTAGGTAGTTTTTCTGACAACTTTTTAATGAATTTAACATACTTAATTAGCTCTAATTTTTCAAATTGTGGTGATTTTTGTGGCATTAGAAATAAAATTTTTTTAGATTTATTTTTAATATTCTTTAGATGTGGAGCCCCAATAATATTTATTTTTACCTTTGGATTATATTTTTTGAACATAATCTCATAATTTTTTCCCCATACTAATAAGTTTGAGAAAGTGGAGTTTCTAAAGGAACTTTTAGGTTTATTATAAATCACTCCACCCCACTGAATACAAACAGTTTTTACTTTCTGCTTTTTTCCAATTTGTGAAGCAATTTCATGGTCGACTGAGTCACCTTCATAGAATAGTATTAAAAGAGGGTTGTTAGCTCTAATATTTGTCTCAAAAATATATGTTCTTAAATAAAGTTTATGCATAAAAATAAATGTTCTTTGTTGAGAAATATTCTTAAAATAATTTTTAAAATTTAATTTTAAAAAAAAAACTAAATTGAGTGGAAGTAGCCCTTTGTAGTTTAAAAATATTTTACTATATTTTATATTATTCAAAATATAATTATATTCTTTGATAAATTTTTTGTGGTTTAGAATACAGACTAAACTTTTATTTTTTTTTTTTCTAAAAGAAAAAAAGAAAGCAAATATTATTAAAAAAAAATAAAAAAATAAAAAAACAATATTTATAAAGTAATTTTTTTTATAAGATAAATCTATTTTTTGTTTTCTATATAATTTACATAAATCTTCAGCTATTATTTTGATTTCATAGCATTCAAAACTATAATTTTTTTTTAATCTTTTGTGTTTAACATCTAAAAAAAAATTATAAAAAGTATCTGATGAGTTAATTTTATAATATAAATATTTTTCACATGCACTTGTTAAATCTAAATCTCTAAAATTTAAATTTAATTTTTTTTTATTTTTACCAATAAACCTTTTTATTAATTTTACAGTTATTTCTTCAAAATCATAAAAATCATCATAATTTTTATTTTGAGCAGTTTTCATTTAATTAATTAATTCTATTTTCATTCTTTGGTTTTTTTTCCAGTTAGCTTCTCTAAAATAATTGATTTTTGATATATGATTGTTTTTCTTAAGGAATTTGACAAAATTTTCAGTTTTTTCTAACACTTTAAAGTTTTTGAATATTATTTTTAATAATATTAAATCTTCATTATAATCAAATGTTAATCTTATTTTTTTATTCAAATAAAGATTTTTAATCTTAATGTAATTTTTTTTAATTTTACTTCTCGATATAAAAGGCTCTATCATCTCTGTATCTTTATTTTTTCGACTAATTTTATAAATTTTTTTTAATGAATCAGATTCGATTATATTTGTAAAAATCCCAGTTATAATTTTTTTATTGCTAGCTACTAATCCTTTTTTATTTAAGTTATTTTTATAAAGATTAAAGTCAAAACACAAATCATCTCCATCTATCATGCATGCTCGATGTATTTTGTACTTATAAAAACAATCATGCCATCTTTTAATTTTATCTTTTTTACTTCCTCTAAAAATTAATATATTATATTTTTTTTTCACATAGTTGCATAACCTGTCATCATCAGCATTACTTGATGTTGCTAATATTATTGGTAATTTAATTTTCTTTGCTCTCTTTATTAAAATATCTATAGATTTATATTTGTTAGTGATATTTTCTAAGATTTTACCAGGATATCTACTTGATGAATATCTTGCAGTAATTATAGTTGCTTTTTCTATAATCAAGTTAACCTTTTAAATCCCATTTGTTTTATAGGCCCTTCAAGTTGTTGTAATAAACTTTCAGACTCAAGATGTCTTGAAATATTTTCAAAAATTTCAAAACATGCACTTTCGTATTTTTTTAAAGATAATTCATTCTGACAAATATTTGAATAACACCTGTCTGAAGCCATAATTCCTTTTTTTAACATTTCTTGATTAAAATAAGTAATAATTACAGGCCAAATATCACTTATGATTTTGAATTGAGATAGAGGTAGAATACCACTAATTTCAATCTTAAGATTTGAATTTTGTGCTGCATTTGACCAAATACTTCTTATTTTTTTTCCGTTCTTTTGAAGTATATTTCCGACTTTCATTTTTTTGTGTTTCTTTAGGAACTCTACAGCACAAGCAGGACCCAATCTTTCTGTCCAATTAGTGCTACTAATAAAAGTCTTATTAGCAAATTCCATTATTGATTTCTTACCCATTAAAACTGACATAGGAATTCCATTAGCTATAGTTTTGCCAAATGTAATTAAATCTGGATTTATAGATAATTCTTTATGTATTCCAGAGGTATCATTTCTCCACGCTGAGGTAATCTCATCAAAAATTAAAACGCAATTGTTTTTTGATGAGATTTTTCTTAATAAGCTTAAAAATTTCTTATCAACAATTTTATCCCTAGCAGGTTCAATAATTATTGCAGCACAGTCTTTAACATTTTTGCGAACTATTTTTTCATAGTCTTCATAATTATTAAACTTAAATGGAATTATGGTTCCAGATAATTCTTTTGGAACACCCATAGGCTCTAAACCTGGCAGTAAATGATCTTTAAGTTTATCACTTTTATTTAAATTTGTTGAAAGATACCAATCATGCCACCCATGATAACCGCAAAATAGAATTTTATCCTTACCAGTTGCAGCTCTTGCGACTCTTACAGCCATAGACATAATTTCTCCACCAGTTCTGGCATATTTAACCTGCTCTGCCCACGGGTGTATATCAATAAGTCTTTCAGCTAAATCTAAATCCTCTATTGGATTGAGTGTTGTCATTGAACCCTCATTGATTATTTTTTTTGCAACATTATTAATTTCTTTGTCAGCATAACCAAAAACACATGATCCGATACCAAGCATTGTGAAGTCTAAATATTTTTTTCCTTTTAAGTCCCAAATATTTATCCCTTTGGCTTTAGAATAATAAGTTGGCCATTTACCTCCAGGCAAATATAGCTCTGGTCTTTTTCCAAGTAAGCCACTAAGTCCAGGTATCTTAGTATGAGCATACTGCTGTAATTTAAAATTATTCTTTATGAGTTTTTTATACATTTATTAATTAAAGTGTTTGTGATTAATGAATTTTGAAAATTATTACACTTAATAATTTCATTATCCTTCTTTTTTTCTGAAATCAATGCTTTAGTTTGACCTATAAAATCTTGAGGTCTGTTAACAGTATAAACTTTAGTGATTATTTTTTTATTATTTTTGAAAATAGTAACTTTTTCTAAATTTTTATTGCTTAATCTTTCCCATATACATTTTTCTTTTTTACTTAGGATAGTTATTTTCTTTTTTGCTGGAATTGAAACTCCATCAATATGAGTTGAGAACATTACATCATCATTATCAAAATATATTGAAGATTTGATATCATATTTTTTATTTTGTTTGTTTCTTTTGAATTTTAAATTTGAACTAATTTTGACAGATCTATTTTTTAGGCATAAATATTTAATATTATTCATTAAATGAACAGCATGAGAAAATTCGTGAAGCACACCTCCGCCAAATGATAAATTTGATAAATAAGTTTGATTGATGTTTTTTACCCAAGGATGAGCGGCTAATAGATAATCAAAACTCTCTTTCCATTCTATGTTTACTTTATAAATTTTATTCATTTTTTTTATATATTTTTTTAAATATAAGATTGATTTTGAAATTTCATGATTGAAACCACAAAAAATTTTTTTCTTATATTTATTCAATAGTTTATTTTGAATTTTTTGACCTGCAACAAACAGAGGTTTTTCAACTAGTATTTTCTTAAATTTTAACCTTTTAATACACTTAATCAGTTCCGATTGATGATAAAATGGACTAATTCCAAGCACTATAAGGTCAAATTTTTCTTTAAGTTCATAAACATTTTTATAATTTAAAATATTAATTTTTTTATCCCATTTTTTATACCTACTTGGATAAAGTTTTTTTTCTAAATAAATTAACTGATCATTACTAATATCAGTAACAAAAACTTTACAATTTAATTTTCTGGCTGCATTAATATGGTGCGCACCAACAGAGCCAGCACCAAATACTAAAACTTTATGTTTTGAACCCATTTAACTAATTTTTGAAAAACTCAATTTTCTATTAGTTTATTTTTTGAATTTTATCAAATTTTTTTGATTGTGTTTCCACGAATTCTTTTGTTGGAAATGTAAATTTAGCACAATTTAAACAAGTAGGATTTTGTGATAAACGACCTTCCTTCTGAAGTTTTCTTAATTTATTCATCTTTTCACTTTTCCAAGCCTGTTGAATTGTGTGTGTTTTTAAATTACCTATTAGAAAATTTTCATAATTTTTTGTGCCTTTGTCACTTAATACTAAAGAGTAACAACATGGAAAAATTTCATCGTTTCTAATTTGTATTCTTTGAAAAGGTTGATTGCATCTGAAATTTAAATTATGTTCAGCGTAAAATTGATCTTCAGTATAAAAACTAAAATGACTTTTTTTATTTAGAGATGGCGGCACATATGTTTGTATGCTTACAATATCAACTTTGTCTTTCCAATAATTTTTAAAATCTTCAAGTTCGTGAATATTCGTTGACAATTTACAAAAACTTACACCTACAACTGGTAACTTGTAACCACCTTTTTCTTTAAGATCTAGGAAATCAAATATATTTCTTTTAACTTTATCTAAGTCAATTGCGCCCACTCTAACTTTTTTGTATGTTTCGTCTGTAAAAGCATCTAGACTAAATCTTAATCTTGTTAATCCCGAATCTAAAATTTTTTGTGATCTTTTTTTAGTTATCGCTGAACCATTCGTATTTGTCATTATATCAATTATTCCTTTACGATATGAGTAATAAATATACTCCTCAAATTTTTTGTTTAAAAATGGTTCATTCTCTCCTTGAGCTGAAATTGATGGACAATCGTGATCAGCTGCTTCATCAATTATTTTTTTATATTGATCAAAATTTAAATTTTCTTTTGGGTTATATATTTTTGACATTTCATCTGGATTTCCGATAATGCAATGAGGACATTTATAATTGCAGGTTTGATTTAATTCTATTTGAAGAAATAAAGGAAAATCAGTTACTAATTCAAAATTATTAGCAAGATCCCATTTTTTTCTATACTCAATGAATCTAGTCCCTATTATTTTTGATAATTTTTCATTTATATCTTCATCATTGGTCAGATGTTGAACTTTTCCGTCAGTTGTGTAAGTTTTTTGTTTTTCCATCAAATTTGACTTTTAAACTTATAACGTATTATGTTAATAAGTCACCTAAATGAATAATAATAACAATATAGTTAAAAAACCGTTGGTTATAATGGAATTAGCAAACAATCACATGGGCGATGTGAAACACACAAAAAATATTGTATCCGGATTTAATAAAATTACTCAAAAATATCGAAATAATATTGAGTTTGCTATTAAATTTCAGTATCGAAATAACGAAACATTTATTCATGACTCTTTTAAAAATTCAGATCACTCTGGCGTGAAAAGATTTGAAAGCACTTATTTGAACAAAAAAGATTGGAAAATTATTTCTAGCTTTTCAAAAAAAAAATATAAATTAATATGTACTGCTTTTGATGAATCTTCAGTTGACAGAGTGGTAAATGAAAATTTTGATTACTTAAAAATAGCCAGTTGTTCAATAACTGATTGGCCTTTAATGGAGAAAATTTCAAAAACTGCAAAAAATAAAAAAATTATTTGTAGTCTTGGTGGTGGAACTGAAAAAGAGATTTCTAATGTAATATCTTTTCTTACATCAAGAATAAAAAATATAAATTTTTTATATTGTGTAGCAATGTATCCAACAGAGCCTAAAAATTTAAATTTAAATTACTTTAAATATTTAAGAGATATATATGGAAATAAAATTCAAGGATTTTCTTCTCATGAGGATCCAAATGAGCATTTATCTGGAGCTATTTCTTACGGTATGGGATCAAGAATTTTTGAAAAACATATTGCTTTAAAAACGAATAAATATTCTCCCAATAAGTATTCAGTAAACCCTGAGCAGTTTGATAAATGGCTTAATTATTTAAATATGTCAATTGAGAGGGTAGGAAGTTTAAAATCTAGAAAGAAAAATTTACAAATTGAGATAAACCAACTTAGAAATTTTAAAAGAGGAGTTTATTTAAAAAAAAATGTTAATTTAAAAACAGGCCAAGAAATAAAAAAAAAACATGTTCTCTTTCAATACCCTTCTATAAAAGGACAACTTTTAGCTAACGATTTCTCAAAATTCTCTAAATTTGTTTTAAAGAAAAACATCGATGGATCTATTCCACTTTTAAAAAAAAATATTAAATTATTTAATAATAGAGGAATTGTCGAAGAAATAAGAGAAAAAATAAAAGAGATGATTTCTAAATCGAAAACAGTGGTACCACCTTTGTCAGAAATTGAAATATCTCATCACTATGGAATTGAAAATTTTAAAAAATTTGGATTAACAATGATTACTATTTTTAATAAAGATTATTGTAAAAAATTATTGTTTTTATTGAGTAATCAAGTTCATCCAAAACAATTTCACAAAATAAAAAATGAAACTTTTTTTATATTATATGGAAAAGTTAAAGTGAAAATTTGGTCAAAAGGCAAACTAAGTGAAAAGATTTTAAAAGCTGGAGATTTGTTAACAATTCATCCTCGAGAGGTACATTGGTTTAAATCTGTCAGTAAAACAGGTTCTATTATAGAAGAATTAAGTACCGAGTCTAGAGTCAGTGACTCTTATTATTTAGATAGCAAAATTACAAAAAATAAGAATAGAAAAAGTTTTATTTCATTAAATTAAATAATAATTTTAAAATATAAAAAATTTTTTTTGAAAAAAAATTTTTTAATAAAATTATTATAAAAGACAGAAAAATTACTTTTTTGTTTTTGTATTTTAATGTTTCTTTAAAATATTCTTTAGATAGTAAAAAATGACCCTCTTTTTGTAATAAAATATTAATTTCTATACTCCAGGCATAAATAGTAGTTATAGCAAAAAAATATTGGATAAAATTTACTTTCTGTTTTTTATAAAATAGGTCAATAGTTTTGATTTTTTCAAGCACACCATAATCAATTTTACGACCGGCTCGGTCGTTAAACTTATCTTTAATTTTTTGTTTTAGACCAATACCAATTTTTATCTTAGATTTTAATAATATTTGTTTAAAACCGTATTTTAAATAATAATCAATATAAAATATATTGTGTAAATATATATTTTCCTGAAAAAGCTTTAAGTTAGCTTTCTTATTTTTAAAAATTACTCCGCTTAGAATAGACCCTCTATTAAGTACATATGCTAATTGATTTATATTAAATATTTTTTTAGAATATTTTTCAGTTGAGTTAACCGGAACAAAACCAAGTTCTTTCAATTGATTATTATTCAAATAGTTAATTATTTGTTTATAGAATCCTTTTTCGGGTAATGAGTCATCGCATAAAGGCATTAAATATTCCCCATTTGATATTTTAATTGAACTCATTAAGTTTTTTGCAAAACCTAGATTTTTCTTTTGTTTATAAAGATTAATCTTTACATATTTTTTTTTTTCTAAGATTTTTTTGTATTTTATTATAATTTTTCTAGAGTCATCGGTAGAACAATTGTCAGAAATAGATAATTCAATTAAATCTTTAAAATTAATATTATTACACTCATTTTCAAAATTTTTTAAGTTTCTCTCAAGGTTATAACCCCCATTGTAAACAGGCAAAACTATAGATAATTTACTTTTTGGATAACTCATATTTAATCCTAACAAGATCATCAAATAATGGCTTTAAATTCTTAAGTGAATTTTTCTTTATTTCTTTTTTATTATTAGCAAAATTTTTGATTTGGATAGGTAGATTTCTAATTTGTCTAGTAATTATTTTTTTTTCATTATTTTTTTTAATTATTACTTCATCTAAGTTTTTAAAATTTATAGAATATTTATATTTGTTGGTTTCAATTTTTAAAATTCTTTTTTTTAAATTACTATTTTTTGAGGCATTTAAAATAATTTTGACATTATTTTTATAAATGACAATTCTATTTTTTCCTATTTTAGAGAGTTTATTTATTAATTTTTTAGTATTCAAAAAAACTCTTATAATAGAAAAAAAATGATAATATGCGTCCTCTATAAAATTAATATTTTTATTAAATATTTTTTTTTCATTTTGATTATCAAACCAATCTAAATTTATTTTTTTTATTTTTTCTTTTTTAATTATTCTTTTTAGGATTAAAAAATATGTAGAAAAATAAAATTGTAATCCCAAAAAAATGTTATTTTTATTGTAAAATTTATATTCAAAATAATTATTAGGGTTATTTGTGAATGGTTTTTCAACTAATATTTGGTTTTTTAATTTATTAATTTTTTTTAAAAAATTTAATCTTTTTTCTGTTTTATTGCATAATATTATTAAATGATGTTTAGCAATTTTTACATTATCAAATTTTTTAACAATTTTTAAATTAACCAAATTTATATTATTTAAATTATTCTTGAGATCTTTATTTGAAGTTATTACTGTAACTTTTGAATTTAGTTTAAGTAGCTCTTCAATATAAATTTTTGCCCATCTTCCACCTCCTATAACTAGAAAGCTTTTCTTTTTTACTGATTGCACAATTTTTAATATTTAATTTATTTGTTTAAAATCTTTTTTTTCAATAACATCAATTGTTTTATTTTGAATATTTAACATATTTAAATATTTTCTAATTTCCTGACTAATATGCCAGGAAAAATTAATTATAATTGAATTATTTTTTAACAATTTTTTCATTTTATAATCAGGGATTATTTGTATCTTTGTGCCTGGAACATAATGAAAATTTTTTGGAGAACTATTTTGCTCAAAAATATATTTTAATTTATTTGAGTCTAATTTTAAAAGATTTATTAATATAGATGCCCGCCCAGGAAATGCTTTACCACAAATTGTGTAACCTCTTTTAATTAAATTATTAATCAATAAATTTTTATTTTTTTTCCATACATCTATTTTATTTTTCAGACCCATAAACTCTTTTTTAAATAATTTTTCTTTTTTTAAAATTTTTTTTATATTAAATTTATTTTTATTATCTTTGTTTGTCATATAAACTCTAATATTTCCACCATATCTCTTGGGAAATTCTATTTTATCTATATTCATTCCTAAAAGTTTTGAGATAAATACAAAAGAAGTTACGCTATAGGTACGAGGATGCTCTTGGTAGAAAGTATCAAATTGGTTTGTTTTAAATACTGATCCCATATAGTGATTTTCTATAATTATATAATTCACTTTAGGTACTAGAATTTTTAGATTTCTTATTAACTCATCAAAGTTAACAATATGAGCAAATACATTAGTAAAAGTCACAACATCTATGAACTTTTCTTTATTGAGAATTTTTTTTATTGATTTTTTGTTAAAATATTCATTATAAATTTTATGTTTTTTAGAACAGTCCTTATGAGCATTGGTTGGTTCAATTCCATAGGTAACGAATTTTTTTTTTTTAAAAAAATTAAGTAATGATCCGTCATTACAGCCAATATCTAGCACTGTTCGTCTTTTTTTTCTAATTAAAGGGTTAATTTTAGATACAAGTTTTTCCATACCAATCTGGACATCTTTAGTCATTGCAGCTCTGTAATTATATTTTTTTGGAAATAAAATCTTTTGATTAACCTTGTGTAATTGATTTATAGTTAAACATTTTTTACATAGTTTTAGCTCAATTTTATATTTTTTATTCTTAAGATTACTTCCTATTTTTTTTAAATCATCACAAAGTGGCTGATTTCCAAGAGATAATTTTGTTCCACTAAGTCTGGTTTTACATACGTCACAATTTTTTTTCATACTCTGTAATCTAATGCTTATCTTGTAATGAAACTAACATATAAAGATTTTTATAGTTTATAAGTATAATTAAATCAATAAAAACACCTTATACTTTAATCTCATTTGGAGATGGTCTAAATAAAATAAATTGATATAAAATATATAAAAAAACATTTAAAATAAATTCTCAATAATTTAATTACACTTATGAAACTAATAAAAAGATATTACAAAAATAAAAAAATATTAATTACAGGACATACAGGTTTTAAAGGAAGTTGGCTTTGTGCTCTTTTAAATTTAATTGGATCTAATGTTTATGGTATTTCACTAGATATAGAAAAAAATTCACATTATGAAAATTTAAAACTGAATAAAAAAGTTAAAAATAAATTACTAGATATAAGAAATTCAAAAAAATTAAATAAACATTTAAAGATTATAAAGCCCGATATTGTATTTCATTTGGCGGCTCAATCTCTAGTCAAATCATCATATTTAAATCCTGTTGAAACTTGGACAACAAATGTGATTGGAACTTTAAATGTAATCGAAAGTGTAAAGAGATTGAATAAAAAATGCATAATAATAATTATTACTAGTGATAAGTGTTATTTAAATAAGGAGAAGCGAAGTGGATATAAAGAAAGTGATGAGCTCGGTGGATTCGATCCTTACAGTGCATCTAAGGCATCGGCAGAACATGTTTTTTTTTCTGAGTATCATTCATATCTTAAATTTAACAAAAAAATAAGGATAGCTAGTGCAAGAGGTGGAAATGTTGTGGGAGGTGGAGATTGGTCAAAAAATAGAATTATTCCAGATTTTATTAAATCAATAATAAAAAAAGAATTTTTAAAAGTTCGAAATCCTTACTCAACTCGACCATGGGTTCATGTTCTTGAACCATTGATGGGATATTTAAAACTCGCATATAAACTTGATAAAAATATTAGATTGAATGGAAAGGCATTTAATTTTGGTTCAGATACCAAGTCTAGAAAATCAGTAAAAGATATTTTGATTGAAATGAATAAGAAAATGATTTCAGGAAAATGGAAATTTTCTAAAATTGATAAAAAAATTATAGAAACTAAAAATCTCAATATAGACTCGAAGTATGCTAAAAAAAATCTTGGTTGGAAAGCTAAATTAACATTCAAGAAAAGAATAAAGTTAACAGCTGAATGGTATTATGCTTATATCAAAAACAAAAAAATTATAACATTAGATCAAATAAAAGACTTTCTTGAACATTATAAATAATACTAATTATTTAGAATACTCATTGTATTAAGTTAATAATCGTTGAATAATAATTTTTTATCAGTATATGATTGCTCTGGATGTCTCAAAAACTAAAATATAATTGTATTGAAGAATTAAAAAAAAGTGATTTGCCCATAATAATTGTAGCAGCTGTGGGTGAGTCGGAGGCAGTTTTAAATGCATGCAAAAATAACAAAATTAAAATAGATGCTTTTTGTGATAGTATTAAAGGAAAATCAGACAAACTGTTTTGTGGAATTCAAGTTATTCATACTCCTTCGCTCCCAGAAAAATTTCCAAAAGCAAAATTTGTAATTGCATCCCAACACATCCAAGATTGTATAGAGCAATTAACAGCTCTAGGTTACGATGAATTTTATTCACCTTTAGAGCTACTTGAAAATTATGATGTTAAAAATAATAATCATCTTATATCCAAGTCTTACATGGAAGCAAGGCTAGCTGTATGCAAAAATAGTCACAAAATGTTTCTTGAAGGTAAAGAAAAAACTTACATGAGAAGCCTTGACGTAATGATAACAACAAGGTGTGGTATGAAATGCGCAAGCTGTTCAAATCTCATGCAGTATTATAAATTTCATAAAAATTTTGATCATGAAAAGATTCTTGATGCCATAGATATCATAAGAAATAATGTTGATATTATATCAGAGTTTAGACTTATAGGTGGTGAGCCATTGATGAATAAAGAATGGGCTGCAATTGCTAATGGAATTAGTGAGAGAAATCCAGATTGTGAAATTTTCATTTATTCAAATGGAACTATTGCTCCAAAAGATGAAAAGCTTGAATCTATAAAGGGAAAAAAAATAAATTTTATAATTACCGAATATGGTGACCTATCAAGGAATTTAACCAAATTACATGATCAGCTTAATAAACATAATATTAATTATGTTTCTACACCTGCTCAATATTGGGTTGATTGTAGTAGTATTAGACATCACAAAAGATCAACTTCGGAATTAAAAGAAGTTTTTAAACAATGTTGTGTAAAATATCTTTACACTCTTTTACATGGAAAACTTTACAGATGTCCTTTTATTGCAAACGCAGCTAATTTAAATGCCATTCCAGACAACCCAGCCAACTATGTAGACTTATTTTCTGATGATAAAAATATAAATCAACAAATAAAAAGATTAATAAAAGTAGCAAAATTTTTTCCTGGATGTGACTTTTGTGATGGCAGACCATATGATGCAACTAGTTCAGTCGGCTATGACGGTAAAGGTATAATTAAAGCCGGTATTCAAACACCCGAAATATTAGATTATAAAGAATATAAATAGAAAATTTTGACTGATTGTTATACTAATCTTTGTGAATTTTAGAACCTTCTTTAGTAATGTCTGAAAATGTTTGCATAAGTGTAATCGTTCCATTTTACAATTCTGAAAAATACATAGATAGTTGTTTACAGTGCTTATTGAAACAGGATTTAACAAAACCAATTGAAATAATATTAATTGACGATGCATCTACAGATAAAAGTTTAAAAATTCTTAAAAAATATGATTTTCTAAATATTAAATTATATAATTTAAAAAAAAATTCTGGTCCAGCTACAGCAAGAAATTTAGGCTTGAAAAATGCCAATGGAGATTTTGTTTTTTTTTTAGATGTTGATGACATGATTGAAACAAACACATTGTCATTATTGTACTATTCTGCAATTGAAAAAAACTATGATCTAACAATTTGTGACTCAAAGTGGATTGAAAATTCAAAAAATCAAAGAAGTAATATTTATAGTTTTGATGCTGATAAAGTTATTGAGAGTAGAGAAATTACCCAAAGAATGAAAGAAAGAATTTTTTATAATTCAAAATCTATTTCAACAGGAGGAATTCTTGGTAGTAAAGGTAAGTTAATTAAAAACTCAGTCATAAAAAAATACAACATAAAGTTTGAGGAAAACCTAAGATATTTGGAGGATGAGGTTTTTTTATGGGATTTATTGGCGCGGATTGATAAAATAAAATATATTCGTAATCAGCTTTATAGTTACTTTGTGTACCCACAAGTTAATTCAGCTATAATTGAAGGGTTGAATTTAGGTTTTCCAATTTCAAAATTTAAATTAATAAGAGATCATATCAAACAAAGTTTCTTAGATCGTGGATGTGGATCAGATGAGGCCGAGAGGCTAGGCGATCAAGCATTTATTTTTTTTATAATTAATGTTTTAATTTCTATAAGCAAATCTATTTTACAAGGAAAAGTAGAAAGAAAAAAAGGCTTAGAAAATAGAAAGAAAATAGTAAATAGCATTATATCAGACTCTGAAGTTTCCAAAGCAATCAAAAATTATAAACGATCTAATGACGAGAGTTACTGGCTACCTATTGCTATTTATTTTAAGTCACGGTTTGGTATAGAGGTTGCTTGTACTAAAAGAGCTAAATTTATTTTAAACAAGAGAAGAGAAATAGATAAATAAAACGAAATTATAATTTACAAAAAAAATATAATTATTTCTCTTGATGAAGGCCTAAATAGATTTATATCTTGGCATTAAAAAAAATTATTGGAAATTAATGTTTTAACTAAAAAATAAATTAAATGGTAAAAAGTGCAATATTACTTCCAATTTTGGGAAGAGAAGAATTTACTGAAAGATTCTTAGCATATTGTAATTTAATAAAAGCTAGAGAAACTTTATATTTAGCTGACGGTTCAGAAAAAAAAAAATTTTCCCAGAGATATTTTTCAAAGAATTATCCCAATTTAAAAATTATTTATAAAAAATATACATTCGATAAAAATTTTTACATTTACTCAAAAAAAATGTGCAAAATTTTGAGAGAAATTAAAGAAGAGTATGTGATGCCGATTTCAAATGATGATTTTTATAACGATAAATTTTTAAGAGAAGCAGAAAAGTTTTTAGATAAAAAAAAAGATTACTCTATAGTTGCAGGATTTGTAAAAAATTTTAGAGTTATTCAATTATTTAAGCCAACCAATGAATACGGAACTATACATTTTAACTTAAAAAACACAATTCATTACGGTGATTATGGAAACATTTTTCAAAGTGTAGAACATAAAGACAAAAATAAAAGAGTTTTTTATTTTATAAGAACTTTAGGTTATGAAAGTTTAATGAGAAAATCCACACTAAAAAAAATTTGGAAAATTGCAAATAAATTAAAATTGATAAATAGTTTTGAAATGAATTGGTGTTATAACATAATACCTTTGATAGATGGAAAAAAAAAACATTTAAATTTAATTACACAACTAAGACAATCTAATACATATAATAGTTTAGGATTAACCGATATCTCAAAAAAAAGAGCATCGAGAAAGAGGTATACTAAATTTATAAAGCTACTTAAGACAGAAAAGTTGATTACTAAAAAGAAAACCTTGAGTATGCTGAATAAATTAAGGGATAATTCTTTAAATATTGATGATGGAAAAAAAAATAATTTATACCAAACTGTTTTTCCATATTATTGGCAAACTAAGCAAATTATTTTAAAGATTAATTATTTTATTTCTTTTTTATTTTTAAAAAAAGACCATGAGGAGTTTTTGAATAAGATCCAAAAATTTTTTAATTATACAAAAGTCTATAATTCAAATATAAAAAATAATTTAAAATAATTTTATTTTTGATATGAGCACGATAGCTATAGTTTTACCATTATATGGTAGGTCAGATTTTACACTCCGATTTTTAGATTTTTACAACAGAAAAAAATGTAATTTTTCGTTTTATATTCCTGATGGATCAAAAAAAAAAATTTTTAATCAAAAAATTTTAGAGAAAAAATTTAAAAACCTTAAAATAATATATAAAAGTTACCCTTATGATAAAAACATGTATATGTATGTAAAAAAATTGAGTTCAATTTCAGAAATAATAAATGAAAAATATTTAATGTTAATAGCAAATGATGATTTTTTTAATTTCAAATTTATAGCAGAATCAAAAAAATTTTTAGATAAAAATAGTGAATTTGTTTCAGTTGCAGGTTTTGTAAAAAATATAAGAGTGATATTGCCGTTTAAAAGTATTAATGATCATGGACATGTCATAATTCAAAAATCCTTTCAATATCAAAGCTATGGTCAAATATTTAATGATGTTAATAGTGATGATAAAAATGAAAGAATCAAAAATTATTTAATGTCATTAACATATGAGAGTTTGATTAGAACTTCAGTTTTTAAAAAAATATTTAGTCTTGCAAAAGAATTTAAGGTTAAAAATTCATTTGAAATGAATTGGTTTATGAACTTTATTGTATTAACATCTGGAAAGAAAAAACACATAAAATTAATTTCACAAATAAGACAATCCAACACCTATAGAGGACTTGGTCAAGATGATATGCTTTATGGAAAAGGTGCAACTAAAAGTAGGTTTTTAAAATTTCTAAAAATGCTAGAAAGGAAAAAAATTTTAACTTCAAAAAACAGCAGATCATTGAAAAATATGGATAACGATTTATTAAATATTTGGGATGAGGAAAGAAAAAAACTTACCATAAAAAAAAAATTAATAATTCAATATGTTTTTTGGAGAGATTTAATAAAAAATATGAATTATATTTTTTATTTTTTTTGGCTATTGTTTACAAAAGATAAATATCACAGGTTATTTAAAAAAATTAACAGCATATTTAAATATTACAATTCTAAAAATGATATTTTTAAAACTTTTTAAATATATTTTTGTATATAAAATAAAACATTTTTTAAAAATAGCGATTTATAAAAAAAAATTTTTAGATTTCAATGATACGAGAAAAGATAATTATTTAAAACAACTATCAAGAGATGGTCATATAGTTATTAAAAATTATATTTCCAGAAATCAATGCAATTTAATAATAAAGGAAATGAATAGATTTTATAGAATTAATAAAAAAAAAGTTTGGGAAAGTGATGACAAATCTGAATATAGAATGTTTGGGGCTGAAAAATTTAGTAAAAAAATAGAAAAATTTTTTTCTGATAAATTTATTGTTAATTTAGGATCAATTTATTTTGGCAAAAGGCTTAATAATCTTATGACTATGGCAAACAAAGTTGAACCAAATATGAAAAAAATTGGATCAGGTGGTGGTTGGCATAGAGATGATGTTAACACTCAATATAAAGCAATCCTTTATTTAACAAATACCAATAAAGATTCGGGTGCTTTTGAGTTAATAAAAAATTCAAATACTTTTATTAATATTATTTATGACTCTCTTAAACTTAAAATTAATGTTTTAAATACGAGGATCACTAATAACAAAATTAAATTATTAAGTTCAAAAAGAAAAAAAACAATAATTGGACAAGCTGGAACATTAATTATTGTTGATACATCTTTAATTCATAGAGGCAGACCTTTAAAAAATGGCAAAAGATACGCTTTAACAAATTATTATTATCCATATTACCAATTAAATAAAATGCAAAAACGCTTTAAACCAAGAATATAATAGATTAACTAATAATTTTTAAAAATTTTTGATAATTTCTAATATATTCTTTTTCTGAATAATTTTCATTACAAAGTACCATTAATATTTGATTTTTTTTCAATTTTATTTTTACCCAGTTTAAGGGTGGCACTTTAACAAAATTTGAAAATTCTTTTAATTTTATTTTTTTTATTCTTTTTTTTTCTATTAATAAATCAATACTACCTTTTAAGCTTATAAAGATTTGAGTGCATTTTTTGTGTGCATGATTACCTCTAATAGTATTTTTTGAGGATTTGAGAAAAAATATTCTTTTAACTTGAAAGTTTTTAATTTTCAAATTTTCTAAAATTGATATTAAGCAGGATTTATTTTTAATATTCTTTATTTTCATTTAGTTTTTAGATCTTTAATTCAAAATTTTTAAAGTTTTTTTAATTTCATTTTCTATTTTTCCTTTGAACCTAAAACCTTTTCTTTTAATTTCATCTGGGATAACAACATAAGATTTTTGATTTAAAATTTTAGTATTAACAAATTTTATACTTATTTTTTTCTTAAATTTTTTAATTTTTTTTACAATTTCTGTTACAGAACAATTTTCACTTACTACATCAAATATTCCAATAATATCATCTTTTTTTAGTAAAAAAAATATTAGATTAACGAAGTCACTAAGTACCAAATAAGGTCTTTTTTTTTTATATAATTTTCTCCAAATTGTAATTGGTTTATTCAAAGAAACTTGGTACGAGAATTTGTTAATAGCGGTATGAAACCTCATACCTTCCGAGACACCGCAAATCGTACCTAACCTTAATATAGAGTATTTTCTTAGGTTTTTTTTAATATAATTTTCTTCTAAGATTTTACATTTTGCATAAGGACTTTGTGGATTAATAATTTTTTTTTCTTTATTGTTTGATGAATTAATTATCTTTGATTGATCACCATAAACACTGGTTGAAGACGCAAAAATCAGAGGAATTTTATTTTTAACACAATAA
>CESB01146812.1_pt1 | contig 19184 bp, 22 predicted proteins | sample 531071 | NCBI WGS metagenome assembly CESB01 (sample SAMEA2621259, study PRJEB7988) | marine metagenome | biome: marine biome (ENVO:00000447); feature: surface water layer (ENVO:00002042); material: "saline water (ENVO:00002010), including plankton (ENVO:xxxxxxxx)" | depth 5 m | reverse complement strand
TGGGAGAAAAATAAACAGGTCATTGTACAGGACAATGCATGCATGCATCGAGGAGGTCCATTATCAGAGGGTTACATTGACCAAAAAACAAACAATTTACGTTGTTCTTATCATGGTTGGGAATTCGATACAGATGGAAAAGTATTGGATATTCCACAAGCAATAAATAATTGTAAAACTTGCAAATTTCAACAAAAAACATATGATTTAAAAGAATGCAATCATATATTATGGATAAATTTAAACAGTACTCTTAATAATGACTTTCCTAATCATGTTATTAAATATCAAAATACAGTATCAGATGACGTATTTGTAGTAGAAGTTCCTTATAGTATGAATATATTATTAGAAAATTTATTTGATCCTGCACATGTACCCTTTGCTCACCATAAATTACAATCTACACGTGACTTAGCAAGCAGTGTAAATGCATCTGTTTTAACCATGAACGAATCTGCCTTAGAAATTTATTTTGAGGATAACACACTGCGAAACTCAGAATACAGGAATGGAACAATGAGTTTTTATGAATCTAGTCATTATGTGTTAAACAGTATTTATCCTGAAGTATTTATAAAAAGATTACACGTATATTGTGTTCCTATTACACCTTTTAAAACACGCATTTTTGTTCAAAATGAATATAAAAATGAACAAATACAAAATTTATCAAATAAAGTACCATCTTGGATGAAACATTTGTTAACACATACGTTTTTTGATAGTGATACTATGTTACTGTATAAACAAGAACAAATGTTACGTAGCAAAAATAAATTAAATGATTGTATGAAAACTTATACAACACCTACAACAAGTGATAATAGTATACAATATTATCATAAATGGAAAAAATTATTTCCAAAGCCATGGTCAAAGTTTATTGAGAATTCTGCAAACGAAACCAATATATTATCAAGAGAACAAGTATTTGACCGATATCACGATCATACAAAACAATGTATTTCTTGTAGTAGAACTTTGAACAATATTAAAGCTATTCAAAATATATTACCAAGTTTATTATTAGTACATAGTATACATAATAATAATATAGTTGAAACAATATTGGCTATATTCATATACTCTTTTTGTGAAAATTTTAAAACGTTTTTTATGTATCGTGATTATAAACATATTGATGTCTAATATAATTAATTTAAATAACAATAAATGTATTGTGCTGTTGTATCGTATGCTGCATAAAATAACCAAATTAAAAAAATCCATTGAATTAATACAAATGTATTTCTATTTACAAAAGTACGTCCTACATTATGATATTGAAATACAGCTCGTTTCGGTTCGATATAATAATGTTGATTGGGAATATCTTGTATTTTCTTTTTATTAGTTTCACCTTGAATCTCAAGTGCATCAATATTTTTTCGACAAATAAAACATATGGGAAAATCTCTACAATTATATGCTTTTTCTATATAAACGTAAAAACAATCAAAACAACAATTATGTGTACAATTTAAAATAACGTTGTTTTTTCGTATATAAGAATAACAAATGGGACAATGTCTTTGACTAAATGTTCTTTTTTGTTTTTTATAAGTAAATGTGTAAATAGTATCAAACAAATAAACCATTTCTAATTCGTCATTAAAATTTCTTTGTTGATAAGTCATTATTAAAAAAAAACGAATATATTTAAATAAGTTTAAATATAATCAATTAGTTAAATCTTCAAGTAAAGCCATTCGTACATATAATCCATATTTCATTTGTTCAAAGTAAACCGCTCTATGATTACTGTCAACAGTTGATGGTAATTCTTCGTTGCGTGGTAGAGCATGCATAATAAGGGAGTTTTCTTTCATTTGATTAGCTAATTCAGGAGTTAAAATAAAATCTGGTGAAACCTCATAATCACGTCTCTCTTTTTGCATACGTGTCATATAAACAACATCATATTGAGATATATCTAGTATGTCTTTATCAATTAACATATTATCTGGATCTTGTCCATGTTTACCAGCTATATTATAGAGAAAATCACTATCAGGTAAAGAATCTTCGTATGGTAGAAAATATAATTTATTCGTAGTGTAAAAAGAAAATAGGTCAACTAAAGAATGAACTGTTCTAGAGTTTTTAATGTCACCAACAAACAATATTTTTAATTTTTCTAATTCAGGAAATTTGCGATAAATAGTATACATGTCCAATAAGGCTTGCGTTGGGTGTTGTCCATTTCCATCACCAGCATTTATAATAGGTATGTCTGATATTTCTGCAGCTTTCTCGATTGCTCCTTTTTCTGGATGACGAATAGCCATTACATGACCATAAGAAGATAAAGTTTTAATTGTATCTTCAAAAGACTCACCTTTTTTTAAACTAGAAAAATCTTTATTAAAAGTTATTACATCTCCTCCTAGTCTGTACATAGCACTTTCAAAAGATAAAGAAGTTCTTGTACTTGGTTCAAAAAAAGCATTTACTAATATTTTTCTTTCTTTTAAATGATAATGTTTATAACTTATAATATTATTTACTTTTTTAAAAAGCGTTTCCAAATACCCTTTAGTGACATTTTTTACACTTAACATAATAATAATAATATTATGATGTTTTTATTTTGTTTATTTAATAATTATCAAATATTTTTGTACATTTCTAACATTTTTTCTTTTTGTTCAAAATAATCAACCACTGGTTTTGTATAATTTACATTTTTGTAATTTTCATATTTTTCATACCATTTATGTATATCTCTAGCTGGAACATTTTCTAATTCCGGAACCCATTTTTTTATATATTTAGCTTCTTTATCAAATTTTGAACTTTGAATCCATGGATTCATATCACGGAAATAAGGCTTCATATCTACACCTGTACCACTGATACCTTGCCAATTACCATTATTACTAGCAACATCATAATCAGTTAAATTTTGTGCAAAATATTTTTCTCCCCATCTCCAATCAATCAATAAAGTTTTAATCAGAAAACTGGCAACAGTCATGCGTCCACGATTATGCATATATCCTGTTGAATTTAGTTCTCTCATGCAAGCATCTACTATCGGGACACCGGTTTGTCCATTCTTCCATTTATCAAATTGAGATTTATTATTTATCCATTTAATTTTTCTATATTTTTTTTGATATGATTTACCTACCACTTCTGGATAAGCATATAAAACATGAGCAAAAAACTCTCTCCAAATTAATTCGCTAATGAAACTTTCAATATTTGAAAATTCTTCTCTTACTTCGCGAATAGAGACACATCCATATTTTATGTAAGCGGATAGATGAGATGTGCTTTTATCAAAAAAATCTCTCGTTTTTCCATAATGTTTTTGACTATTCTTTGCAGATTGTAATCTCTTTAGTCCTAATTCTCTTCCTCCATGAACTAAGATTTCTTTGTTTTCTTTTCCAACAAATCTACTCATTGCATCATGAAGAGACAAATCTGATATATTTGGCGATGCTAATTTTCGAATATTTCCTTTATTTACAGATGGAAATTTATAATTCTTTGTTTCATTATAAAAAGGTGTATATTTTTTAAACATAGAAGAAGAGCCGGTTAAAATTGTACCAGGTTCAAATAAATAATAGTCTTGAAAATTTTCACAGTGAATCTTATGTTTTTTGCATATATCTTCAATATTATTATCTCTTTCAATTGCGTAAGGTGTATAATCTTTGTTAAAGTAAATACCATCTATTTTTAGTTCTTTAATTAAATGTTCAACAACTTTCTCATTTTTACCATACAAAATCATTAATTTTCCATCTTTTTCCTTTACTTTATTTTCTAAGTCTTCCAAGCTTTCAATCATAAACTGAATCGAATTTGCTGATTTAAAATCATTTTTATTTGATACTTGTTCTGGAGTGAATATAAAACAAGTATACAAATTATCGACTTGTTTATATGCTTCTAATAGTCCTGTATTATCTGTTAATCGCAAGTCCCTGCGAAAAATAAATAATCCATTTTTCATTTTCATTATTATATATTAAAGTCACATTATTTTAATATACTTAAACAAATATAAATATTTTTTTGCATTATAAAATATAATGTTTTATTTCAATATTTGGAATCGTTTAAAATGTTGGGCATTAAACTATGCAAGTCCTGTTACAAATACTGGTATAAAATTATTTGTATTTTACAATAATATCAAAACAAATATTTCTATGAAATTGAATCATTATTATTATTCAAATGAAACTTTTCATAATACTTTTAATTTACTCAGATATCTTGTTTATAAAGTAGACGGTTATTTTTTAGAATATAGTGTTGAACCAATAGAAGAAAATTGGATTAATACAACAATGTATTACTTAGATAATAATGAAATAGTCTTAAAAGAGGATTATGATAGTGTATATTTTCATAAAAACGAAGATTTACTACTAAAAACTATGAAATTAAAAAAGGTAAAATTTGAAAGATTACGCACAGTGGAACTAGATAATATAAAGTATTTTTATTATGCAAAGTATAAAGATAAATATTTATGCAAAATGAATCCTGTGGATTTTGCTATAAGTGATTTAAATGATAAGTTTGTATCTAATCCTTTCATAGAAATCTTATATGTAAATTTAGATAATGACCAGTATACAGAAATCGAATTAGATAAATCATATTTTGTTAATGATAATGATATTTTGTCTACTGTATTTTTAAAACGTTATTTTGATTATAAGTCTAATGGAAAAAATTTTATATTTAGTCAAAATTATCAATTGCACATTACAAATTTTAATTTTGAAGATATTATAATTAATAAAAATCAATATGTAAATCTAGGTGATAATAAGTACACCATTGAAAATGCTTAAACAATATAAAGAATTATCTTTTCATATATTAAGGGTGCATGAGTGCGATTTGTAGTACTACCCAACTACACGAAACGAATGATAAATGGGATTTATATTACCATTTACCAACCAACAAAGATTGGAGTTTAAGTAGTTATTGTGCTATTGCAAAAGAAATTGACTCTATTGAAAAGGTCATTAAAATTAATGAACAAATGACAGATTCTATAATTAAAAATTGTATGTTGTTTGTTATGAAAGAAAATATAACACCTATGTGGGAAGACCCAAAAAATCGAGAAGGTGGATGTTTTTCTTATAAAATTTCAAATCGATATGTAGGAGACGTTTGGAAAACATTATTTTATTTATTGTTGGGAAATAATATATGCATCAATCCTAAATACAATAAGTTTGTTAATGGAATTACAATATCGCCTAAAAAAAATTTTTGTATTTTAAAGATTTGGTTGAATAATTCTATTTGTCAAGACCCAAATATTATTCAAGAAGTCCCTAATCTTAGTACACAAGGTTGTTTATTTAAAAAACATGAACCTGAATTTTAAAATTATATAAGTAAAAAACTATATAATTTTAAGGAAATCCATGACTTTAAAATATATTATTAGATAAATCATATAACGATTCATAATTGAAATGTTCAAATGGTATATCAATTTGAATATGTGATGAAATAGTACCATCCATTGGTTGCATCATATTTTCTAAGTTCTGTGTTAAACTATCTCGAATATTATTTGCAAAACCTGATAAAAAAGCATCCATTTGTGTATCGTTTATAGTTGAACTAGTAGAAACAGATAAATCCGATAATGTTGGTCGCAACGGACGAGGAGAAGGTATAAATTCATTGCGGTCTATATCGCTATGATTAAACGTATCTTCGTCTATTGAATCATCCTCTGTATCTTCATTATTTCTATTTGTATTTACTTCTACTCTTTCAATTATGTTTTCACTTATATCTCTTATATCTAATCTACATACTGGACATCTAACATTATTTCGAAACCAATGTTGTATTGATTCTTCATTAAAACAATGTCCACAGTGACGAATTCGTCGTATATTATCATTTTCTTGAAACTCCTCTAAAGTTATTGGACATCTATGATTAATTAAATGCAAACCTTCTGTATAAGGAAATACTTCTGTTGCATTTTCTATTTGTTCAGTTGTTGGACTAACTATTACATTTTGAAAAAGATTTTGAAAATATTCTTGCATAAGTTCATTATTAGAAAAAGGGTCATTATTACGTGATAAAAAATTATATATGTTAAATGGGGTTCGTTGTTGAATACCAGGTTGATTTATTCCATTTGTACTTCCTTGTGGTGGTAATAAACCAGGTGGTGGCTGGCGAGAACTTCTACCTAAATCTCGAAATGGTGAATTCATGTTATCTGTAGATATTGGCGTTCGTGTTGCCCATCTTCTCCATATATCACTTCGTTCGTTATTAATTGGGTCTATATATTGAGTTGGAACATTACTTCTTACCGGATTAGAACGATAATAATATGTAGTTCTAGGTTGTAATCCGTTTGTTTGAGTATTGTTGTTATTTGTTTCTTGATTACTTGTTTGTGTTTCTGCTGTTTGTTCGTTCTCTGTATTTGTTTGTTGATTTTGAGCGTTAGTATTATTTATTTCTTCTAGAGTATTATTTTCATTATCAATCAAATTTAGTATAGTAGTAATAGAAGTTAAATATTCCGATATATTTACATGATATATGAGCATATTCCTATTTAAAGAATCTACGATGTTTGTAATTAACTGATTATTTGATATATTGTTAGACTGAGACATAGAATTTAAACGTGTTCTAGTATTCCTTTGACTTTGATTATTCTGCGTGAGTTGATCTAAGTTATTTGAAATATAGTCTGAAATAGAATCTCGTAAATTATTTTGATAATTAGCATTCGTTCTTCTATTCATATTATCCATTGCTAATAATAATATAAAGATATTTTTATATATTCTTTTAAAATAACTATTGATGGATATTTCAAAGTATCATAATAAAGGATTAGTTGGACTAGAAAACCTAGGAAATACTTGTTTTCTTAATTCCTGTTTGCAAGTTCTAAACAATACTTATGAACTTACTCATTTATTAGAATCAGAATCTTGTAAAAAGTATATAAAAAATGATTTACCTGAATCGAATTTCATTGATGAATGGGAAGATTTACGTAATGTAATGTGGAGCAATAATGGCATAGTTGCTCCAAGAAAATTTGTAAATTCATTACAAAAAATGGCATCTTTAAAAAATAGAGACTTATTTACAGGTTGGTCTCAAAACGATATGCCTGAATTTTTACAATTCTTTATTGAATGCATTCATAATAATATATCTAGAAGTGAAAATGTAATTATAAATGGTGTAGCAAAAAATTCAACAGATAATGTTGCTATTAAATGTTATCAAATGATTAAACAAATATACAAAAAAGAGTATTCTGAAATATACGAATTATTTTATGGTATTAATTATTCTCAACTTATTTCTCTTGAAACAGATAAATGTTTATCTATTGTTCCAGAAAGTTTTTTTACAATTGATCTTCCTATCAAAAATCAAGATAAGATTGCAGAAAATTTATACGATTGTTTTGATTTATTTACAGAACCTGAATATTTAGAAGGAGATAATGCATGGTTTAATGAGAGCACAAACAAAAAAGAGAATGTGAAAAAACAGTATTCTTTTTGGAATTTTCCCAAAATTATTGTTATTATATTAAAACGATTTAGCATGGATGGAAGTGATAAAATAACTGAACTTATTAATTTTCCTCTAGAAGATTTAGATTTATCTAAGTACGTAAAAGGCTACCATCCAGATAGTTACAAATATGATTTATATGGAGTATGTAATCACGTAGGTAACGTTTCTGGAGGTCATTATACTGCATTCGTAAAAAATTCCCAAAATAATTGGAACCATTTTAATGATAATCAAGTCGAAAAATTGGAGAATCCGGATTTAATTATTTCGCCATTAGCATACTGTTTATTTTACCGCAAAAAAAATAACTTACTATAATATAATAGGAATTATTGAATATGAGTAGTACTACAAATAATTTAGAGAAAGAAACTCAAATTACAGCTTCTAATAAAAATGATAATATTGAAGTTAATCAAGAAGAAAATGCCGAAAAAGTAATTGTAGAGTCACCAGAATCAAATATTCAAAACTTTACCGACACCGTTTTTACTAGTACTAATTTGATTATTTTAGTAGGATTTTTAGGAGCTTATGGAATTGTTTATTATCTATCAAAAAGAAACAATCCGGAGGATCCTACAATGATGACAAATGATGGTTCAAAAACAACATCTATTGTTATTGATTTATTTTTCCTAGTTATTATTGGAATTATTCTTTACACATTATACACTTCCATGACTTCCAAACCGGAAGATACAGTATCAGGTGAAGTAATTGGTGGTCTAAGTGAATACATAGATAATCCTATGTCTGTTTTACTATCCATATTCAGTATTATTGGATTTTATGTGTTAACATATATGTTTGGTATACCTATGGAAAAATCAAACAAGCCATACTCTGTATCGTTCGTAGAAGGTACTTTATGGGTACTTTTAGTAGTTATAGTTATTGTTGACTTTTTCAAATATATTTTTGGAATCTCATTAAAAGATATTTTAGATAAAATCAAATCATTTTTTCGCGGTGAAGAAGAAAAGAAAGAACAAGAACTAGATGAAGATACTAATAAAGATAATAACAAAGCAGATAAATGTGAATCACAAGAAACAACAGAATTAGATGATCCAGAAGCAGAAGTATTTAATGTTTCAAATAATTTATATACATATGATGATGCAGTAGCTGTATGTAAATCGTATGATGCTAAATTAGCAAGTTATGACCAAGTAGAAAAAGCATATAACAATGGTGCAGAATGGTGCAACTATGGTTGGTCAGAGGGTCAATTAGCATTATTTCCAACTCAAAAAGCCACTTATGAGAAATTACAAAAACTAGATGAAGGTGTTTGTGACGCATCCAAAAAGAAAGGAAATAATTGTGGCAGACCGGGTGTAAATGGTGGCTATATTGCTAATCCCTATGTAAAATTTGGTGTGAATTGTTATGGCAAAAAACCAGAAGCCACCGATACCGATTTGAAATCAATGGAAACAAAAAAAAATCAAGTATATCCAAAGACACCCGAAGAAAAAGCATTAGATAAAAAAATAGAATACTGGAAAAAAAATGGAAATAAATATTTAACACTAAATTCTTATAATACACAAAAATGGAGCGGAAAGAATAAAGTAACTGTAGAAACAGAAGATAAGGATACCGAAGATAAACAAGAAGGGTTCCATTTTATGGGTGCTGTATTACCGTTTTTAGGTATTAAATCATAAATAATTTAAATATACTGTTTAAATTATTTTTCCTTTATCGTATTAAATTATTCAAATCATAATCTATATAATGATTTCCATGACATTTTAAAGGGTCCGTTTTAAATATTTTACAAGCCGCTTTTGCCATCTCTTCTGGTAATTTATAGTCTCCTTTTTCTTGATATTTAGGTAAAGGAATTGTAATTTTTGGCCATAATGTATTAACCGATACATTTGAAAATTCCTTATCCCAATATTTTGACATTAATGACATATTCATTTTAGTCATTGTATAATAAAAATGATTTTTCCATTGGTCGTCATCATCGAAAAAGTTATTCAATGGTGGTGCTACAATAATTAAATGACCACGTGAATTGTTATCCTCCATATGTTGTAAAATATGTTGTCCAAATAAATAAGTACCATTTATATTCGTATTCATATGTTTTAAATCCATTGAATATAATTGTTTTGAATCTTTCAAAATGGCTACTTCAGACATCAGAACAACTCCATTAATTGAACCGTGCACATCTAATGTTTCATTTATTACATGCTGTACTTGATTCGGCATATTTATATCACATAATACAGGCATGCAAGATGGTTTTTTAACTATTTCATTTATTTCATCTGCTGCAGTAAATATATTCGGACGAGTATTAACATGCTTACCAACCAATGTAACTTTTGCTCCATTTGCAGTAAGATATTTTGCTATACTAAAACCTATTCCTTTTGGCGAACCAACTACTATGTAATTGTGTCCTTCAAAATTGTTCTTAACCTGGGTTAAGGTATTCATATATTTATTCATTTTTTGCATACGTATATTTATTGCATTCCTGTAACCAAACATTTATTCCTTGTATTGTATGTTTATTTTTATTTAATTATTTTAATTCAAATTATATTTATCTAAATGAATTGTTTTCAATTCGAGAACATAGAAAACACAAAAAAAACAAAAATTGAAATAATTTTTTACTATCTTTTTATTGATAGTAAAAGATAATAAGATAATTAAAATCAATATGGCATTCAACTTCGATAATACCTATGAGAAAAATGTATATGATGAATGGAATAGAACAATAAAACGAATGGATTCATATCGCATTCGCAAACAATACTATCCTCATAGAATGGAAATGTACGAAACTAAAAAAAGAACTCTTGATTTTATTAAAAATGGCTTATTAAAAAGTTATAAAATACATAAATTTTACTTTAACCAAACCAATTTGCAAGACTATTTCCCTGATAATATGAAAGATACTTTAAAAGAGGTTAGAAAAGATATTAACGAAAGACTACAAAAACTAACTGAAGGTAGAGACTTAGAAACACACTGGGAAAAAAATGTAAAAGATATAATGATCCTTGAAAAGCAATATTTGATAACACTTTTCAATTATTACGAAAACGCATATTTGAACAAACAAGCTAACGATACCATGGTAGCAGCTCAAGCCTTACTCATGCTTCAAGAAAAAAAATCTATTAAGAAAACAACAAAAAATGAAAATGTACCTATTAGAAGATCTAAAAGAATTCAACAAAAAAATGACCCGACTTATCAACATATTCGTAGTAATTGGCCTACCAACTCTCGGATGAGTTCGGCACCTTATTGAAAACCTAATTTATTATTCTTTCTGTAATTTAATTATTTTTTTATGAATAAGGCATAATACCTAAATAACCACAAAAATTTTTACATAATTTACATTTTCTATATTGCCACTCTCTTTCATGTTTTAAAGGTACGCATTTCTTGCATACTAATGGATATAAATATGTATCGTTAATTTTATATTTGCAATAGGAACATATGTTCAATAAATAATTTGTATCTAAAGAATCATAACAATAAAAACATAACTTGTATTTTATATTAGACAAAACCCTATTATATATATTTTTTTGATAATTATTACCATTGCAATTATATGATTTAATTAACATAGCTAAATTTGTATCGTTACTATCTAAGTCTACAAAATCTTCCCAATGTAAAAACTTATAAATATAAATTTTAATATCATTTGGTAATTTATCAAACATATATTAAGTATAAACATATAAACAAATCACTAATTTACAATTTTTTTTGTAACTTGTCAAAAAGCTCTTTATTATATATGCCCGATGGTTTATATTGGTCTATAGACTTATATTCTTTACTCGGTTTTTCATTGTTTGTTCCTTTTCCTTGATTAAAAATACCATTATTTGGGTCATCATTGTCTTCTTCTATTTCTTGATTCTTATCTCCAATAATATCTCCTTTCTCATTAATGATTTTTCCGGTTTTTTTTTTAATTTCATTTCTAATGTAAGAAGGTATCCATTTTTCCCAGGAAATAAATAGAGTATTTGGGTGAATATACCTTACATGAAAACCATTTTCCTGCAATTTTACTACTAAATAACCAATACAATCACCTTGATTATACAATGGCTCACCAAATAAATATTCTGGAACTGTAAAAAATACATATTTATCTTTTGGTTTAATACGCCCATTATGAGTGATTCTTTTATGAATGCGATTTAATATTTTATTAAAAATAGATAATTGTTTTAAATCTCTTTGTTGTTTTTTCTCAAATAATCCGTCAATATCAACTTTTCCTTGGTTCTCTTCATCGTTAACGTATAAAATATTTGACATAATTAATATGTTTTTAGAAAAAAGACAATAAAAAAAAACGTATTGAACATAATATATGGATGATATGAATGATGATAAAAGTGAAATAACAATAGAAAATTTAGTAATAAGTGGAGGCGGTCCTGCAGGTTTTGCTTTTTATGGCGTATTAAAAGAGCTATGCAAAAAAGAGATAATAGAATCTTCTAATATTAAAAATATTTATGCAAACTCTGCTGGCTGTATTATTGCAGTTATATTTGCATTAGGATACAGTTGGGAAGAAATCGATAAATATTTAATTGAAAGACCATGGTCTAAAATATTTAAAATACAATTAAATAATATTTTTGCTGCTTATGAAAAAAGAGGATTATATAATGTAAGTGTTTTTCATCAAATACTAGACCCATTATTATTAGGAAAAGGATTAGAGCCTAATGTAACACTAAAAGAATTTTATGAATTTCGAGACGTTAAATTAAATTTCATTAGCACAAAAATAAGAAATATGTCTATGGAAACATTTAACTACGAAACTCATCCAAATTGGCAATTATGTGATGTAATACTTTGTTCTTGTTCTGTACCAGTGTTATTTACTCCTTTTTTTTATGATAATGACTTATTATGTGATGGTGGCTTTATGAGTAATTATCCGGTAGATAGTTTATTATCCGACAAATTAGACCCAAATAAAACAATAGGTATTAGCATTTCTCCACGTTTAACAACCGACGAAGAAAATAATAATTTGAATCAAAGTAGTGAAGATTATAATAATTATAATTTACTTGATTATTTAATTACTTTATTTTTTCATCTTATTTTTAGTGTTAATAAACGTAAAAATAAAACTAAATTATATAAAGAAATATTCTTGGATTATAGTCATCCGTTAATAGCAAGTATATCAAATGTCTTATCTGAACAACATTTTCGCGAAGAACTTATTCAATATGGAATTGATTGTGTAAATGATAGTTAATTAGTCATAGTATCTAAAAAGCTATTCAAAGAAGATGTTGTGATACGTGATTCAAAATCAATTATTTTACTATCTTTTAACATTTTAATAGTTGGATATCCTTCCACATTGAATTTATTAATGTATTGAGTAGTATTCGCATCGTCTTCATTAGTGCAATTTACATCTACACAATTAATTTTATAACCATTTATCATTTTTCCATCATTTGTTTGTTTAAATGATTCCCATTCAGGAAGTGCTTTTTTACAATGAGGACACCAATCAGCATGAAAAAAGTATATTACACACGCAGAACCTTGCTTATCACTATCATTTGCTACATCAAAATTTTCAAAGAAATTATATCTTTTCAATACAAAATATGCTACAAGTAATAATATGATAACTATTAATAATGTAATTATGTAATTGTAGTAAGGACGAATGTATTTCTTTAACAAATCAGTAAATTGAGACATTATATATTATTAATAGATTTATTTTCAATGATTTGACCGAATATTTAGAAAAGTTTTTTTTATCACTTCAATATAACTAAATATGAATACTACATGTAAAGAAAGAACGTATATATTTTCAGATGGTGATTATAATAGTGGAGATGGTATGCTTACTTCTGTATGGGGTCCAGGTATGTGGCATTATTTACACACTATGAGTTTTAATTATCCTGTTAAACCAACAAAATATGATAAAAAACACTATAGAGATTTTGTTCTTCAATTACAATATGTTTTGCCATGCGGTAAGTGTAGAGAAAATTTAAAGAAAAATTTCAAAGAATTACCTTTAACTCAAGGAGACATGGAAAGTCGTTATACTTTTTCTAAATATATGTACAAATTACATGAAAAGGTAAACACCTTGTTAAATAAAAAATCAGGTCTTACGTACTGTGATGTAAGAGAGCGATATGAACATTTTAGGTCACGTTGCATGAAAACACTAAAAGAAAAATATGTAAAAAACAAAACTAAAAAAGTACGATTTTCCAAAGAATTAATTAAAGAGAAAGGGTGCACAGAACCGCTTTATGGGGAAAAATCAAAATGTATTTTACAAATTGTTCCAGAAAACACAAAATGTGAAACTCTACAAATCGATGAAAAATGCATTAAAAGGAAATAAAAAAAGTATTTAGGATATTTGTTGTTATTGATAAAATATCAACAAAAAGATATTTATAGTATATATATAAGTAAATTTAACATGAAAGATTTTATGCAATCCACAAATGTAGAATATAAAGAAGACAATAAAAAAGAGAAAGAAGAACATGTAGAAAATTTTGCCGATATTCAAGATTCTATACAGCAACAAGAAAAAATGGAAAAAAACATAAAAAAAGAAGATAAGATACCATTTTGGAGTGAAGACCCAAATATTTTATTTCAACAAAAATACATTTTTCAGTTTTATCCTGTGAATTCAATGAGTTATGAACAAAAATTAAACTCCATTACTAGATTAGTTTTGTTATTAATCTTATTATCTTATCTTTACTCTGGTAATATACGTATATTAGTTATTGGAATAGTTACAGTATTCGCTATATTCTTGATGCATTATTTTCACAATAAAGAAAAAGAAAAACGTGAATCAAAACGAATCGTTGAAAGTGCAAAAGAAGGTTTTGAAAGTCCTGCTTTAGATTATTTACGTGAAAACAACTTACCCATTCCAGATGATGTATTTGAACAACCAGATTCTAGTAACCCATTTAACAATGTTTTAGTAACTGATTATGATTATAATCCTAATAAAAAACCTGCTCCTCCTGCATTTAATAAAGATGTAGAGGAAGATATTCTAACACAAGCCAAGAAACTAGTTAGTGATGCTAATCCGGATCATCCAGATATTGCTAACAAATTATTTAGTGATATGGGAAGTAATTATAATCTTGAACAATCATTACGCCCTTTTCATTCAAATCCTAGCACAACTATTCCTAACGATCAAGGAGCGTTTGCTGAATTTTGCTATGGAAGTATGATTTCATGCAAAGAAGGTAACGATTTTGCTTGCGCCCGTAATTTAGCCCGACATATCAATTAATATTTAGGCATTATTTTGAATTCTTATGAAAATAGATTCTCTCCTTATAATATAAATTGTATATTATAATGGCTAGCTTATCTCCTTATTCTTTCCACAACACTGATCGCATTGGTAGTGATTCTACCGATCAAACCCAAACAAATATTTCCAACACTCAATATTCTAATTACACATTAGCAAATCATTTTAGTAAGAATTTGTCAAACGAACATGTAAATTTTGCTGTTAAGCAACCTACAATGACATTTAATGGACTTACTAATGGTAATGGATTAAGTGGTAATACAGTTGATGATGAATCTGCCCTACTTTTAAAAACTGAACAACAAAGAGCTTTAGAAAAATTACAATTGTTTCAACGTCCTTTTACTAGTGTTCCCTATTTAGGAAGAGGCAGTTGCGACCCTAGTTTAGAATCTCAATTACAACAAGGCGAATTAGCAAACGAAAAGAAGAGTGTTTCTACCATTATGGAGAAGTCTTTCGCTGATTATGCTTTATATCCTACTGATAGTAAAATGGAAGACCGTGTTAATGATGCTTCTAACACTGTGGAAGAGGCTGCTTTAGATGGTTGGATTCGTGGCGGCGAAAGTACTCGCGAAATGTCAAATGATGATATCTTGAAAAAGAGCAATCGCCCCAACGGTTTATTTTAAATACTTTAGATGAAATTAAGGAATGATTTTATTATTTATTTGTATATACTATACAAATCAATATGAGTGAAGGAATTGAAGATATAAATATACAACTAATTGAATTTGGAGGTGAAAACGGCGTACAAGCATTAGTAAAATTAGATAAAACATATAGAATTACTATTTCCAATGAAGAAATACAGAACAGTATGAAAGATATTGTACCTTCTCTAACACAAGAAGAAATGGATGAATTAGATACCATGCCTGTAGTTGAAGATAAATCTTCTCCTGAACAAGACAATGTACTTGAAGAAAAATCTTCGCCTGAAAAAGACGGTATAATTGAAGAGGATACAGAAGTGTATGAGCAGCCTACTGCTGACGATAATATAGTAAAAGATTTAAATATCCGTTTAGAAGAACTTCATAATAATTTTGAACAAGAAAGTCAAACACAATTAGGTGGGCAATCTTTAGAACAAGTATCCATCGCTGTTGCTCTTGCATTATTAAATAATGAATTAGAGAATAAGGTCAAGAAGAGTGTTACTTTTGCTGAAGAGGATAACTTAGAACAAATTAATGAATTTAAGGAACCAGATAATCAAACTATTTTATCAAATATTTTAGAAAAGGGTAAAAATATTGTTTCATCTATTCAATCCATTGAAGATGTAAAAACTGAAGAAATTGAAAAACATTTAGAAGATATTAAAAATGAAATAAAGGATAAAGATTTTCCCAAAACACAAAAATCTATTGAAGATGTAAAAGAATCTATAGACATAATTAACATGAAAAATGACATGTCGAATGTATAATTCAAGAATCTTTAGCAAAATAATAAACAAATTTATTATTTTGAAGGCAATTAATTATGGTTTTTATGTATATATAATATATAAATGGAAGCCAAGCTTATGAAAAAAAGTGGAGGTATGAATCATATTAAGAAGACTGGTGGTATGCAACATATGAAAAAAACCGGTGGTATGAATCATACTAAGAAAGTAGGAGGTAAATGCGGTATGACCATTCATAATAAAGGTGGAATGTATCATAAAACGAAAGGAGGAACTTTAAAGAAATTATTGAAAGGTGGTGATGATGGTGTATTAGCCATGAATGGTGTAAAATACCAAGTAGAAATGAAAGGAGATAGTGTAACTGTTACTAAACTTGTAGATGATGAGATTCCCCCTGCTGCTGAGCCTGCAGCTGAAGAAGAGGTCACTGAGCCTGTTACTGAAGATACACAAAAAGTTGATGATTTACTCGAAGACTTAGGTGACGATGGAAAAGGCCCTCTCAAAGATAGTGATTTAAATATAGAAGAAAAGGGAGACGAAGAAGACGAAGAAGATGAGGGTGAAGATCCATTTGCCGATGTTGGTGATTCTAAGGCTGCTGCCGAAGAATTACTTGAGGAAAATAAAGGAGTATGGAATGATGATATGCAAACTATGTTAGACGAATTAAATGATAAAGAAGAAAAAACCGATGATGACGAAGATGCTATTAAACTCTTAGAAGACCAAAAAGAGGGTTTTGAACTTGATGGTGGCAAACACCACAAAAAGAAGAAAGGAGGTAAAACCCTCAAAAAAGGAGGTAAACATCACAAAAAACATGCCGGGTCTGTCAAAAAAGCTTTTAATAAGTTATTCAAAAGAGGTGGTAACAAACACCTTGCTAAAAAAGGCGGTAAAAAATAAATAATTGAATAATTTTCTTGTTTATATTTATAAAAAATATAAACAAATCCTTATACTATAAAACATATGTCACTAACATTTGCTCCTTATGCATATCATACCTCTTTCCCAAAATATGAAAGCAATGAAGAATACCGATTTTGCATTCGTCAAGTATTTCAAATGAACCCTTCTATTTATCAAGATAAAATAGATACTTTGAAAACACATAACCAAGAAGAATTAGATAAAGAGACAGAGGATGAACTTTCATTTGATGAAGATGCTATGAAACGCGGTATGGATTATATTTATTCACGTACTAAACATAATATTTTGTTTCAAAGAATATATAGCCTAGCGGCTGCAAAAATGATATCTATGGATCCAGAGATAGGTCTAGCTGTATGTTTTTCTTATGATTATTTTCAATGTTTTCACAATTGTCTTATGATGTATTTAGAAAATCCGGACTCTTTTTTGGAAACTCATGATGTTTTCAAACAAATGATTTTAGTTCTTTCTTAATAAATAATTTATAAACCTATAATATATTATGGCTTCAACACGCAATAAAAATACACCTGGAAATTATTCTGCTGAACAAAAAATAAATGATAACATTGGTGGATACCGAACCCTTGTAGCATCTTCTGAGGCAAGAAGCGGTCATCATCCTGGTCGTGGCGTTCTTCCGGCTAAAACTGCCCGTAAAGAATTATGCAATAACTATACGGATGTAGAATCTCAATTGTTTGGCATTGGTTCTACCAATTTAGTAACACCGCAAAAACCTACCAACCCTGATTATAAAACACCTAATAGTTTAAATTTTATTGATGGTTTACAAGTAACCCTACCTGAGCCCCTTGTTATAGAAAAGAATCAACGTCCTTACATGAATCATTAATTTTTATTTCTAACTTTTGCTGTATTATTGTGTTTATGTTTGTAATTCTTCTTTTGTTTAAAACTAGTATTTTTAGGTTGCAATGACGTATGCTCCAATATTTCTTTTTTCGTCACTTTTAATTCTTCTTGCTGTTTCAATAAATTATTTATTTGGTCATGCAATGGAATATCATTTTTTTCTATATCATTTGGAGAAGTAATCTCATGTAAAATTTTCATACTAGCAAATTCATGTAGTGTTTCTACGGAGTTATCTTCGTTTATTTGAATAGGTAATTCTACACTTGCTAATACATATTTTTTCATATTTGTTTATACAATTGAATTTTATTTATGTAATTTTTAGTTACATAAATAAATATTTTATTCAAATTCACATTCGTCTATTGTATATTTTGATTTATTGGTTCCTTTTTCATATACAGGCTCTATAGGACATTTCACATTATCAATCTTCGTTTCCACAAATGGTTTCTCTTCGCTCTCTCTCTTATATTTTGTAACTGTACCATAGCAATATTCGTTATCATGAGATACATATGCATATTCTTCTTTATCATTTCCTTTAATTTTACTTATAAAACTATTATCAAATTCTGCCTTACATTTTGCGTGTAAATGTTCATCCACTGTTTTTTCTGTTTTCAAATCTTTTTCTACTGGTCCCTTAATTTTGAAAGGTGGGTAAATTTGTTTTTCTTGTTTGGGTAGTTTCGCTTTACTCTCTGTAAGTGGTAAATTATTTTGTTTTCGTTTATTTGAAACCTCAGGTCTATTACTTGGTGCATCAGGTAAATCTATAATATCAGGTACGTCAGGTAAATCTATAGGACGTCGGACCGGTTGTCCTTTGTATTCTTTGCCGTGTAAGTGTGCTTTTACCAGTAATGCAGTAATTGTAGATAATAATTTATTAACTGTATCTTTATCCATCTCTATTACAGGTTCTTCGGTTGGTTCTTCGGTTGGTTCTTCGGTTGGTTCTTCGGT